>Ga0209039_10000064_pt1 | contig 84981 bp, 74 predicted proteins | sample BogFormECP12_OM1_FD_188238 | JGI IMG/M metagenome (GOLD analysis project Ga0209039, IMG submission 188238) | Bog forest soil microbial communities from Calvert Island, British Columbia, Canada - ECP12_OM1 (SPAdes) (version 2) | ecosystem: Environmental > Aquatic > Freshwater > Wetlands > Bog ... | reverse complement strand
AGTTGGAATTGCGGGCTGTAACCCGCCCGCATGAACTTGGAATCCCTAGTATCCGTGTGTCAACATCGCACGGAGAATGCGTCTCTATTCCTTGCACACGCCGCCCGTCGCTTCATGGGAGTGGTCCTTGTACGAGGTATGTTCTCAAGGGCACGCCGAGCATGAGGATTGCAACTGGGAAGAAGTCGTGACAAGGTAGCCGTAGGAAAACCTGGGGCTGGATCACTTAATATTTTTAGAGGATATACTGCGAAGCGTCAATTAATGCGATCATCTAATAATTTTTTTACACCGGAGAAGAATTTAATTGATAGGTGGGTTAACGCATGGACGAGAATTTAAAGGAAACCTTGATATCTGCAAGTGCTAGCAAGTGGCGCCCAAGGTATGCGCGGATGTTAGGAAGGAGGGGCTTTTACGAAGTCTGGTTCTTGTTGATCAATGATCTCAGCAAAAAACAGTCGTATTGGATACGATACACGCTGTTGATATCAGGATCAAATGATGCAAAAGCAGATGCCGTCAATGTTGGGGAGGCTTTGGTCTGGTTCGGGTTTTTCGACCAAGAAACGCCATCCAAGAACTTCATTATCAAGCAATCGCATCCGTTATCTGTTGCCAAGCCATCTGGCGCGCTGGATCGCGAGCATTTCAACATCGTCGCAATCGGGGAATCGGAATTGTTGCTTGACATGGCAAAGGGAACAATCAAGACGCCATCACAAGAAAAAACAGCGAGCTGGAACATCCACTTCACCAATTTCGCAAGACCCTATCACCACGTTCCAAGGATCGCGGCAATGTTGCAACTAACGACGACAGTTCCAGTTAGCCAACCGAATTTGAGGGCTACCGGGGAGATAAGGGTAAATGGTGATGCACGAAGAATTGAAGATGTACCGGCAACTCAAACCCACATCATTGGCAAGAACTATGCCGACGAGTGGGCTTGGGCACACTGCAACGCGTTCGACACCGCACGAGGGGAATATTTTGAAATGATCAGCAGGAAGGACAGGGCCACGTTGGGATTCTTCGACGGAAAAAAACGCTATTACTTCAATAAATTATCAAGCATGAGACATATTACAAAAGAATGGAATTTAACAGGAATAACCTTCGCGGCTATATCCAGGGATCACGAGATACATGGTAACATCGAAGTTCCTAAGGAAGCATTACTAGGCGTGGAATATAAGGGTCCAAGAGAAGAGAGAATGTATTGTTACAATTCCGAGGTGGCTTACGGGAAAATTATTCTCAGGATCAAGGCGAACGATGACATACCATGGGAGGAGCACGAGTTCGTCAGTTCGGGCGCGTTTGCTTTCGAAACGACGATGTTAAAACCTGTTGAAGGAATGAAATATCTCCCGTGGGATCGCGAGGAGTGATTGTTCATCGATTCTGCCTTCATTTCCACAAGTAAATGCAATGAGGCCGCGTTTTTCGCTAACCAAAATCCCGTGGGCCATCGCTACACGTGGAATGGCAAAGAAAAGGCACTAAATCTCGCCCCACATCCTCGATTTTATCGAGATCGTGGACTTTATCAATGACGGTATCGATCTCGTTTTCTGAAACCCCGATGTTCCGTGCTTCTTTTCGAAATTTTGATTCAATCGGCACGCGATGCTTAGGCGACCCAGCCGGGTTTTTAACCTGTGCACCAAGAGTCCTTCCTCCTTTAATCTTGATGGAGACTTTCGCACCGAAGCTCATGTCCAGCTCGTGAATCTTCGCTTCGTCGAATGAAGCGATAACTCTGTTATTTTTAGTAAGTATGTTAATGGACGACACCAACCCCAGAGTTTCCGTAGTGGATGCCATATTAGAAATCGTCTTGACTTTTTTAGCGAGCTCGTGGACATCCGGATCGATGATCCTGCTTGGTGACAATTGCTCGGGAGTGAGTCTCTTATCGATGAGCATAACCGCAACGTTGTACGGGATGTAAAAATTGAGGGCCACGTGACTCCTGGTTCTTTCGAGCTCGTCGATGTTCGTGAAAGGTCGTGATAGATCATCCATGGTTGACATCAGCACGGAAGCTTCAACGATTATTTCTTCGATTTCGCGGTAATCGAGTTCGGGTTCCTTTTCCAGTATTTCCTTCAAGCAATCGGCGACAGGAGACACGTAGGCGCAACCGGGCACCATCTTGAAAGATATCGTTTCTGTCACCCAGACCGTGCCGAGCGCACTGTTGATGAAGGACGTGATGGGAACATCGGCAGTGAAATTGCACCATCCAAGGGGAGATTCGAAGATGTCCAGTGCACCTGTGAGTCCATTCTTCGCAAGGTACGCTGCCTCCAAGCCTAGTCGCGTCGGCACTGAGCTCGTGAGGAGCTTGCTTTGCGGCCCCATAAATCCCCTGTACATCGCAACAGTGGATAGATACATGGCGATACCGAAAGCATTAGCAATGTTCTCCTCGTTCAATTTTAAAACCTTTGAAGCAATCGTGCAAGCACTAGCCAGATGCACGTATGACCATAATTGTCCATTTTGTGGGCCAAGAACTATCGATGCCCCGATTCTACCTGTCACCTCGTTTCCAAGAACGATGGCAGTAATGAGATCTCTTCCTGACAGTTTATACCGTTCGCAAAGAGCAAGCCCTAGAGGAACAGTTGAAACCCCAGTGTGGGCGAAAAATAAGTAATCATCGTAATCGAGCGAGATGGCATTAGCTTGGTTCACCATCAATGCTTGTTGTAGAGGTAACTTCTCGCCACTCGGTATCACCGTAACGGCATCTTTCGAGCCGAAAACAGATAAATCCTCGATTGCAGTTTTCTTGATAACCTTGCAACCTTCGACCATTGAACCCGCGTACATAGATGCGACCATGTTCAACACTTGATCCTTTACCAGGGCAATGATTTTATCAGGAATCGCATCATACTCGAGATTCTTGATAAAACGTGCAAGATCGAGAGATAAGTTGACCATCATTTTCATCTTATTCATTCAAACAACATTTTCTAAGCGCTTATTCGTGCAAATGCTGATGATATTGGACAATAAAACTAGCTTGGAAAAATTGACCCGATAATTAGATAAAAACATTTCACTGTTAATCGTTCGTGATATCAAGGTTTTTTCGCCCCTTAATACATCGAGCCAAGCACCTGTGCTTCCCATGATCATGAAACCAGCATCTTGCATGAATCCAGGCTTCACAAAAATTTTCCTTGGGCTCAAGAAAAGGAAATATTTCTTGACTCGATGCTTTTCTGCGACTGAAATATTGACTAAGAGGCTTGGATTGATAAATCCATTGGAAAATAGCGAGACCGTGGAAAAATCAATCGAATTCTTGCTTTCATCTATCACAATTTTTGCAGTATTGATGAGGCTTGCCAATTCTTTTTCAAATGCTCTTGTCATTAATTTTATCACGGATCATTTTCTACGGCGTTTTATCACGCCTACGATGAACGCCCACGGAAAGATTTTAGCAATGGAATAAAAACACGAGATCATTTCACGAATGACTGATTTGGAAAAAAAATTCAGCATTTTGCCCAATGTTGCAAGGATTTTTCTTCTCGTATTAAAGTTCTGAATAAACTCGCTATAAAGGGTCATTCTCAAGATATAATGCTCACGAATGCCTGTTGTGGCAATCTTCCCCAAGTTACACGAACCCAGCAACGTTCGCGTGTTCTTGAAAATAGCAATCCAATCCAACCGATCACCTGAAAGTGTTAAACTGCAATTCTTCGATGAGCCGGCTCGTACAAGGTGACCATTTAAACCCAAGTAAATATAATATTCACGCGAGGTCGGTCCTTTCACGTGTATATTAGCTTCAAATTTTATCGGTATATAATTTGAAAGAATGTATATGGGTTCGATATTGCTGGGGATAATTGAAAGTATGGAACCTAACGTTTTGGTGAAATCGGACAAGTATCGAAAAAACAAATCGGTTCTCATTTTTCTCATCCCATAAAGGAAAGTCATGAAAATCCATCCATTATTACATCAGTGTTAGAATAAAAAAACTCGTTTATAACACGGGGATAAAAGTGGTTGTCCAGGAAACAGCCACTGCGGCTGGATCACCTCCTCGTAGGGTGCCCTCAGGGCGCCACGGGGGCCGGGCAACCGGCCCCCACCTTTCTATCTCATCACTATTCAATCCGCATCCACGAAATTGGCATGCTTCCATTCGCTCGTCAACATCGTAAGCGGGAAGACAAGCAAAAGTAAAAAAAATGCGCGTGCTCGTGCCGTCTAACTTAAATTCTCGTTTCTCATGCTTAAACTATAATATGAAAGAGGTCTAGTCTCTGTTGGAATCGATAGCCTGGCAACATGCTATCCATTCCACTTGATACGTCGCATCATCTATGATTCGGTTTTTTAGATCAGCAATAGTATATATTTCCTCTGATTCGCTCCACTCTAGACACGTTTCATACGTTGTTTCATCAAGATCGTCATCATCCCAAACCGCGTCGATTGATTCGAGCCCTCGTTTCCAGGCAATAAAGGCTCGTGTGTGACCATCCGTGTACACGATTTTTCCGTGCATTTTTTTAACGGGAATTGGTTCGATATTCGCTTCTGTACCCGGCGGATATTTCTCTTCAAGTATGGCTAATTTGCGAGCATTAATGTATAATTGAGTTGGTTGAATTTCATTTAAACGAAGTCGAAAAGGCTGTTGCATGTAATGGATTAAAAGAATAGTGTATATATCAGTTCCGGATAAATTTTGTTAAATCGCGTGTAATGCTCTCGAAGGCCTACAGGGCAAGAGGATTGCAACTGGGAAGAAGTCGTAACAAGGTAGCCGTAGGAGAACCTGCGGCTGGATCACCTCCTCGTAGGACGTCCCAAGGACGTCCGGGGGGAGCGCAAGCTCCCCCCACCTTTCTATTCCATCAACATTCAATCCGCAGTCATGAATTGGTATGCCTCCATTCCCTCGTCAACATCGTGAGCGGAAAGGCAAAAAAAGTAAGTAATAGTCACGTGCTCGCGCCGGTCTAATTCTTTCTTGCGTCTTTCAACACTGGACTAATCATTTTAATTCGATGAAAACCTTAACAATGCTATTATTTATTTCAATTTCCTCATATTCTTGATTATTTTCGACTTCTTTAGTGATCGTATCTGCCTGGACCGAGTTCATTAACTTGTCTCTAAATCTTTCAAGACATTCATTTATCTCGGGATCCGTCGAAACGATGTGCAAATTGATCCTGTTTTCATATGATAATTTCAACTTTTTCCTGTAATTATTGAGACGACGTATTAAATCCCTGCAAATCCCTTCCACTTTCAATTCTGGAGTGATCTTCGTGTTTAACTCGACGAATAACGAGTCATTGTCCATCATTATTATGTTTTTAACGTTTAATTCGGATTTCACGATTTCTACATATTCTGGTTCAAGATTTGCGCCTTTAATGACAAGTTCGCTCAAGATTTGGCGAACAGGGAGCTTTTCTTGTGCTCGCATCTCCAAGGCTAATTTCACGATCTTTCTGACAAGCTCCATCGTTTCAAGAATATCTGCGTTTATCAAGGATTCATCATATTCCGGCCAATCACACAGATGGACTGACTCGGGAATATCTTTCTTTGTTTGCCGGAACTGTTGATAAATATCCTCGGCTATGAATGGCATTAACGGTGCAACCAATTTCGATAGATTCATCATTATATAGCCTAGGGTTCGGATTGCTTCGTTTCTTTCCGTTGCATCAACATCCTTGAATCGGTCGCGGCTTCTTCGGATGTACCAAGAGGAAACATCGTCTATCAACGATGTAACCTCGTTACAAGCATCCACGCAATTGTATTCATCGAGCGCGACCGTTGTATTTTTTATGGCAACATTGAGCCTACTAATGATCCACTGATCCATCACATTCATGGATCGAGTGTCGGTAAATGTTTTATTTTTCTTGCCAAACAAGGAGTAAAAGTTCTTTATATTGGCAAGGAGCATCAAGATATTCTTATATGTTTCCTTCAAATTTTCCTCGATAAAACTGATATCCTCTGCTCGCATGACGGGTGACGAAAACAAGTAAAACCTAAGCGCGTCTCCCCCGTATTTTTCAAGAATTTTTCTTGGATCAACAAAGTTTTTTTTGGATTTTGACATTTTTTTCCCGTCTGCAGCGAGAATCACCCCGCTAACAACAACGTTCTTGAAAGGAATCTGGTCCACGAGGGCAACAGAAACGACGAGCATGTAATAAAACCAGGCACGCACTTGTGCAATGTATTCGGCAACAAAATCGCTCGGAAAATTTGTTTCGAACCAATCCGCATTTTCAAAGGGATAATGCATTGCAGCAAACGGCATGCTTCCCGATTCTAGCCAGCAATCCAGAACCTCGGGTATCCGGACCATCCTCTTACCGCATGCTTGGCATTGAAGATAGATGTTATCAACCACGTGCTTGTGAAGGTCCACGTCATCGGGAACAGGTTCCAATGCGTTTTCTTGAAGTTCTTTTATCGAACCTATTACCTTGATAGCGTTGCAACTTTCACATCGCCAAACGGGGATGGCAGTTGCCCAGAACCGATTGCGTGATATGTTCCAATCTGGTGCCGACGTTATCACGTTTTCAAAGGCACTTTTCATGGCGCGCGGGTACCAATTGATAGCATTACTCTTCTCTAGCAGTTTTTCTTTTATCTGCTGGATATCAACGAACCAGGAGTCGATCGCATTGTATATTAATGGCGTTTCGCATCGATAGCAAAACGGGTAGGAATGCGTATAATCGTCAATGCGGTAAAGGCGCATTCGGTTGTACAAATCAACGGCTACCTTTTTATCTAAATCTTTAAACCACGTGCCGATCCATTCGCTCGGTCCTTTTGTCAAGCGGCCGTCCTCGCTGATATGCTGCACGAAGGTTAAGTCATGTTTCTGTATCATATCCATGTCGAACTCGCCGTAAGCAGCGAGATGAACGACGCCTGTTCCCTCTTCTGCAGTAACTCCCTCTTCACCATCAATGATGAAATATCCATTCTTTACTTCTTCGATTTCATAGAGCGGTTCGTATTTCAGGCCGAGGAGCTTGTTGCCCTTGAACTCCTCGACTATTTCAAAAGGGGTATTCAATGTATTGAGAGCATTTTTCGTCAAAATCAAGCATTCGTCGTCCGCGTTTACCTTCACGTAATCCAACTTGGAGTTAACGGCCAATGCGACGTTTCCAATGAGCGTCCAAGGAGTGGTGGTCCATGCAAGGATAAAGGTGCGATTTTCTGCCCCAAGAATCTTGAACTTGGCAACGATAGTTTTCTCCGAGACTTCTTTATAGCTATTATCCATGGTAATTTCAAACTTTGAAAGGGGCGTCTCGCATCGCGGGCAATAGAGCAGGATTCTCTTTCCTTGGTAGATCAAGTTTTTTTCATGAAATGTCTTGAATATGTGCCAAACTGTTTCCATGTACGTGATGTCCATGGTCTTGTAAGCATCGTCGAATTCTATCCATTTTCCCATCCTTTGCACGAATTCCTTCCATTCGTGCGCGTACCATAATACCCGAGACCGACAAAACTCGTTGAACTTGTCAATACCAAGTTTCAAGATTTCTTGTTTTTCCTTGATTTTCAATTCCTTTTCAGCAATGTTCTCGATTGGAAGGCCGTGGCAATCCCAACCCCAGCGTCGTTCGCAACGGTATCCCTTCATTGTCCAATATCTCGGAAACAGATCTTTGCTGATGAATCCTAAAATATTTCCATAATGTGGTAATCCTGTCGCAAATGGTGGTCCATCATAGAATATGAATTGATTATCTTGTGGCCGTTGATCAATGGATTTTTCAAAAATCTTGTTTTTCTCCCAGAATTCCAATATCCTTGATTCACGTTCGAGATGCGACATTAGTTTCAAACCTTGCTTTATCTCGTCATTTTCGCCGTTAATAAATTACATTGCATTGATAGAGGTTTTAGTTTCTATTGAATTTAAATTTTTTCGAGTGATATTCAATATTTAGCGGATATCTAATATGTCTTTCATTTTCCATGACGTGCCGTGTATAATCACGAAGTTTAATAGGTCAAGATACAAATCCAGCCACCCGTTCAGCCGCGGTCATGGCGATCGCGGCTGAAGCCCCGTTCGCCCGGGCGACTGAAATCTGTCACGAGCGGGGCTTTACGCCATTGATCGTAATAATGCTAATAACAATGTTGGTGATTCTGGCACCCGCTAATTGTGTGGAAAAAACAAGACGCCATTTGTCCAAAAATGGCGTGAGCGAGGATTGCGAAATGGAATACTCGCATATTTGAGAGTAGATCATCAACTTGTCAAGGAAGGAAGAGAGAATAAAAAAATGCTTAGTAATTCCAAGGGCACACCGAGCATGAGGATTGCAACTGGGAAGAAGTCGTGACAAGGTAGCCGTAAGAGAATATGTGGATGGCCTGTTCTGATCAGAGTGGCGATGGTAATTATCTTTGATTTTTATGGTCCTTCTCCAAGAGCCATCGCCATAATGGAATAAAAGAAATGGTCTTGGTTACCCCTTGCCACGTGCATGGCTCAGTTGATTCGATATCCCGGTTGATAATGACGAGATCATCGCATCCGAGGGCTTCGCTCGCCTTGATCAAAGCCCGGCTTTCCCTTTCCCTTGTGGATGGTGCCTTTATGTCGAACGTTACTTGAATCAAGTGTACCACGTGCATCCCTTGCTTCACAACAAAATCGACTTCCCATCCTGCCTGGTTGCGCCAAAAAAAAACCCGGGCGTGCCCTTGTAGTTCATCCTTATGTAATATAATTGCAACGAGATTTTCATAGAGCACTTCCTCGTTTCCAAGAACGTGGAACCCTTTCTCGGTGATAAAGCCATTATCAATGCAGTATGCTTTCTTGTTGTAGATGACCTGGGCGCTCGCCTTTTCCGACCACCGTGGAATGCTAAAGAATACAAAAGCTTCCTCGAGGTAGGAAAAATAAGACACGAGAACATCAGCACCACACCCGAGACGATTTCCCATTTTCTGATACGAGAATTCACTCGCGATATTCGATATCAAGTGATACGCGAAATCCTCAAGTAAACGTGGTTTGCGAATGTCGAAACGAGCACGGATATCCTTGTAGAGAATGGCATCAAACAAATCTTTCAAATAATCATGCTTGTCTACTCCACCCAATACGATTTCGGGAAAGCCACCATCGACCAGGTATATTTCCAGCGCCGCTTGTATTTCAGAAGTAGTCATGCTTTTCACGGCCATTTCATGAGCTGTTAAATGTTCCGAAAAGCTAAAAGGAAAGAGCGTTATTTGTTCGTGCCTTCCTGTCAGTTTCGTGGCGAATTCCTTGCTCAGGAGCTTTGCATTACTCCCGGTCAAGACGACCTTCAGCCCCCGCCGTTGCAAAAAACTAACGAGATCTTCCCAATTTGGAACATTTTGAATCTCGTCAAACATGTAAAATACAGCATGCCCATAAACGTCATCCAATATCGAGAGCATTTCTTCATAATTCGTGATGTTAGTCAATGCCATGGTATCAAAATTAATATACGAAAAATTTCCGAGCTGCGAAAGCTGATGTATCAAAAAATGCGACTTTCCGGCGCGGCGTGGCCCGATCATGACCTTTATCAAGTCGTTATCCCAGGAGACAGGATCCACTTCGCGCTCAATGTATTTTTTCTCCAAAATGTATGTCAATTCATGATTTTTTTGGGAGCGTACTAGATCTCGCATTTCTGTATTAGTTATCATGATCGTATGAAGATATACCAAGGCAGAACATATAAAATCATCTGTTTGGGATGATGAATTTAATGAAAATCATCTGGCATGGCTAATGATTTTAATCAATGATTTTGTTTTGCCAAACCCTGTCTCAGTTGGAATTGCGGGCTGTAACCCGCCCGCATGAACTTGGAATCCCTAGTATCCGTGTGTCAACATCGCACGGAAAATGCGTCTCTATTCCTTGCACACGCCGCCCGTCGCTTCATGGGAGTGGTCCTTGTACGAGGTATGTTCTCAAGGGCACACCGAGCATTAGGATTGCAACTGGGAAGAAGTCATAACAAGGTAGCCGAAGGAGAGCCTGCGGCTGGATCACCTCCAAGTTGGCGCACCTCAGGTGCACCAGGGGGCCGGACAACCGGCCCCCATCTTTCTCTATCATCAACGTATCATCTGCTATCCAGGATAGGCATGTCTCCATTCGCTCGTCAACATCGTGAGCGGTAAGGCAAGAAGGGTTAAAAATAGTCGCGTGCTCGTGCCGTCTAGCTTAAATTATTGTTTTTAACGGTATCACTATTGCTGGTTAGAACTGTTTAGACGTCTAATCTCTATTAGAATCGATAGATTGGCAACGTGCTATCCATTCCACTTGATACGTCGCATCATCTATGATGCGGTCGTTTAGATCAGCAATTGAAAATATGTTCTCCGCTTCACACCAACCAAGGCACGTTTCATACGTCAATTCATCAAGCTCGGTATCATCCCAAACCACACTGATTGTATCTAGCCCTCTTTTCCAGGCAATAAAGGCTCGAGTGTGGCCATCCGTGTATACGATCTTTCCGTGCATCATCTTGACAGGAACTGGTTCTATTTTTGTTTCTGTACCCGGTGGATATTTCTCTTCAAGAATGGCTAATTTACGAGCATTGATGTATAATTGAGTTGGCTGGATTTCATCTAAACGTAGTTGAAAGGGTTGGTCCATGTTATGGATTAAAAAAATATGCCTTATATCAATTCCGGTTGAGTTCAGTTAAATTAGATATAAAAATTAACACTTTCAAACCGATCGGAAGGATTGCAACTGGGAAGAAGCCGTGACATGATGGCCGCAGGAGATTGTAGTAGATCAAATAATTAAACATCCATAGCTCAATTGATAATAGAACGAAAAATTGAGGAATGTAAAAATGCCAACGACAGCTTCTTGTAACTTCATTGCAGATAATGCAGTTGTAGCAAAGAATTATACTAAATGCCTTGTCCCTCATAAAATTTCAAATATTCAATTGATAAAATCAATTAATATTACCAATTTCACGGTAACTGTCTATAAATCCTATCCTCCAGGGATCGATGTAGTTAAGATTAATAGCAGTATAAAATTGAAACCAGGACAAAATCCTTCGAGGATTGATAAAAATACAGGAGAATTACACGTTTTTACTATAAATGAATCGTATTTCATATTGAGCGTTTATTCTAAAAAAATTGAACCGTATACATCAGTAGAAATCACATTTTCTTGGTCTATCGATTATTAATTCTCTTTTTTCACCATCGTCAAGGCTAAATTTATGAAAATGGCATGTCTCTATCCGCTCGCCACTGCCGTGCGAGTAGAAGGCAAGATATCGTGAAAAAATCGCGTGTTCGTGCCGCCTTATTCTATTTTCTGTTTCTTATTTTTCATTAAATATAGTGACTACGTATTGTGACTTTGATTCAAATGTACAAGGTAGCCGCAGGTTGCATTGCTATTCCTTCCGAGGCCAATCCTTATATCCCCATTTTTATCATGATAGATTATGACCAGTAATATCATGCAAGATCTCGTCTTTTTCAATTTTCAATTAATCGATAACTCTAATTTGCAGGATTTATCAGACGTGCAAAGGACACAAATGATACAGGTTGGAAAGGCCTTTTATGGCCGAGAACTGTCCTTCGAAGAGATATTGGATGAAACCTACGAAGGGAATCTTGAATTGTGGCAAGTCTATGAAAAACAGGATCCGGATCAAATTTTGTATGACGTGTGGGTCGGTGACGTGGACACGGCTGCAGTATTTTACGCAAATACCGCGGACGACACGGGCGTTGGAATGATTCAAAATTACTTCGGCCCAATCAACATCGATAGCGAATTCACCCGAGCGTTGGCTAAAGACCTTCAAAAGGCTTTTTACCTCAGGCCCAAAACAGAATACCTTGAGGAACATGGAGCTGCGGATGCCTACCAAAAGGCAGTTCGGGAAATAATGGATAAAGATGATGAAGAGGGCAAATGAACGAGCTTCCCCATCTTTCTATATCATAAACGTATCATCTGCTATCCAGGGTAGGCACGCCTCCATTCGCTCGTCAATAATGAAGAGCGGGAAGTTTAGAAAAGTGAGTAAATTCGCGCGTTCTTGCCGTCAATGCTATTTCTAGATTTCTACCTTATTCATGTCGTTGGTTGTTGGACAGTTGCATCGATTTATTTACTATGGGTTTTAGACACAGACCGTGCGCAACGCTTAAATGAACGTCGTTCGAATAGCAACCATTGTTGTTTCGTGGCAAGCATAAGGCTCGCATTGCGAATGGCTGGCCACGGGCAAGAAAGAGGACATGACCATGAATAGCCGATGCAAGCCGAATACAAGAACTTCCCGATACATTCCGATGCTTTTAATCATGCTTATTTCGTGCTCCATGTCATTTACAATCAGGCAAAATATCATCCCGAGCGATGGCATCCGATTCGTCCAATCACGACCCCGCGCGGCCACCATATCAGGATCTAGCGATCCCTCGGGCGATGAATGGCCTATGACAGGTGGCCAGCTCAACCACACGGGCGTAGCCACGACGACGGCGTCAAAAGGTGCAGTGCCAGCGTGGAAGTTTAAAACAGGTGGCGGGGTATATTCGGACCCTGCCGTCGTGAGTGGACGCGTGTTCGTGGGATCGGAAGATAGGAATGTTTATTGCTTAAATGCCACATCTGGTTTGCGGATTTGGAATTACACGACTGGTAATATCGTGTATTCATCCCCTGCCGTCGCGGGCGGGTCCGTGTACGTGGGTAGTAATGATAATAACGTGTACTGTCTGAATACTACCACGGGTGCGAAGGTTTGGAATTATACCACTGGTAGTTGGGTGTGGTCTTCACCCGCTGTCTCTGGCGGGCGGTTGTACGTGGGATGTTTAGATAAAAAATTATACTGCTTAAATGCAACCACGGGAAAATCTCTCTGGAATTACACGGCTGGAGGTGGGATATTCACTTCCCCCGCAGTCGTAAGCGGGCACGTGTTCGTGGGAAGTAATGATTATAACGTATACTGTTTAAACGCAATCACGGGTGCAAAGGTCTGGAATTATACCACGGGTTTTTTGATATATTCTTCTCCTACCGTCTCTGGCGACTATGTATACGTGGGGAGCTTAGACAACAAGGAATATTGCTTGAACGCATCAACGGGTGCATTCATTTGGTCATACAAAACCGGCAATGAAATCGAATCTGCCGCTGCTGTCATGAGTGGATGCGTGTACTTTGGAAGTGATGATAACAAAACTTATTGCTTAGATGCAGTCACGGGAGCATCTATATGGAATTATACAACGGGCGGATCGATTTATTCATCCCCTGCCATCGCGGGCGGCCATATTTACCTGGGAAGTGATGACCACCGCGTTTATTGCTTAGATGCAGTCACGGGAAGGCTAGCATGGTCTTACATAACAGGCGACTGGGTGTCTTCATTTCCTGCCGTCGCGAACGGGCACGTATTCGTGGGCAGCGAGGATCATAATTTATATTGCTTACCCATGCTTTTTGTTCCAGCAATCTCGCAACCACCTGATATGACCTACAATTTTGGAGATACGGGGAACTTGATCTCGTGGACCATAACGGATTCGAGCGCCGGTCAGATGTACTACACGATCTATCGCAATGGCGTTCAGTTTACCAACGGATCGTGGACATCTGGTATACCCGTGATATTAAACATCGATGGATTACTCGTTGGCAATTATAACTTCACGATCATAGCCAACGATGGTACCGAAGGAATTGTACAGGATACGGTCATCATTGTGGTTCAAATGACTCTTATAGAGATTGCCCTGATAATCATCACTAGTGCCGCAGTTATTGTTGTCGTCACGGCTATTATTGTTTGGAAACGGCGGACTGCGGTGCGTGGCTCTGATTAGATGCCATTTAATCCTCATTTCCTCAATATTAACTATTAACTAACCTCACCTACTTTTCTCTATCACCATCGTTCAACATACTATCCAGGATAGGCATACTTCCATTCGCTCGTAAATCTGGCGAAGAGAAGGCAAGAAAGGGGAATATTCTTTATATTAAAGTCATCATCCGAAATTAATTCCAAAGTACCTTGAGATTTCTTAAGAAGAGGAGAAAGAGCAGATGCAATCGTTCTTGGAACAGTTGATAAAAAATATTTATGCCGATTACTTGAAGGCATCCGTTCGTGTTGAATGATAAACATTTTGATATCAGAGCTGAAAAATGACTCAATCAGAACCTTGATAATTCTCGGCCGAGCTTTTTTGCGAATTTCATGCCAATGGAAAGGTGGCAATAAACCTTCAGCTTGTAAGACATGGTCAATCTTTTTGTATCCCACATTGATCTCCGCCTTCAGGCCAACGATAATACCGCTATATCTCATTTACCGGGCGGTATCAATTGGAGCAAGCATGGTAGATGCGTCCGTGGTAAATTATTGAACAATATTATACCTAAAGAAACCGTGTGACCATAATAAATATCATGATACTCACATTTTGAGTGTCAAATTACTTTCTTTATTTTTATATCAATCGCCGACACAATTGCGTATAGCCAGGTGTCGTCGAGAAATCTCACGGCAGGAAGTAATCCGGGCATTTCCTTCTCAAATTTCCGCCGGATCCACGACCGCTGGTCGTTCCAGAACGTGGCGGGCATGTTTAATGCTTCACACCTTGCCTTGATTTCTGCTTTCTTTGCGTCTTGCCAGTGATTTTGAACGATCATTCCTTGAACCATGGCAAGCTGGCGTTTCGTTGGCCTGCGCCCATGAACGTGGCGATGAAACGCGTGTTTCACCATCTTGAGGCCGTTCTCGAGACACCATCGCGAGTGATAATCTTTTGCAAATGCGATGAAAGTGTCCGGGTCCTTTGTCGGGTCTTCACCCGGTCGTAATGAGATGGCAAAAAACACGATCGAGGATATTAACGACGATTTTTGTTTTTCGAGCCGTTTAGACAAGCGTTGCAGGTCAAGACATTGTTTGTACAATCGTTTATCCAAGGTGTCCTGAAAATATCGTCGTTTTCTACCACGACCAAGGCTTGGTCTCGCCACTTGTTGCTTGCTCTTGGTTGCATGATGAGCCGAGTATCGTTTCTCCACCTTCTGCAAGTCTCGTTCGGTTTTCATTATGCTTGCATTCACGGCTCGTGCTTGAGAACGCACTTCGTCCAGGGTTCGTTTCTTGGTGCTCCGATATTCATCAACCAATGCCACGCACGCGTGAGGAACACGATATTGGTTTTTTGAAACTTTCTCGAAAAAATGATCTGCCATGGTCCTCAGTACTGGTGTTTTCTTGACATCCAAGGTCTGAAAGTCCATGAATACAGGTCTTCGTTTCGTTTCGAGCAAATACGCCCATGCCAACTTTGTCTTGTCTGGTCCAAACTTCCGTGGCGTGATCACTCGAGGCTCGGAGAACCGTGCATCTGGCTTGGCTAACATTCCTGCTGTTGCCAACGCGAAGTATTCTGCCGCAAAATATTCGCGATCCGCTTCAATGCCCACGACGTCACACCCTGTCTCCCGCACGCGCGCAACGCATGCTTGCACGTCGTGGATCCACGGGGTGATTGAAGTTGGATCGTTGTCGATGGCCCATGATCCCCGGTGAATACACGCTGCAAAAAAATCGTGCGTGACGTCGGTCATGACCGAATACTTGTACCCGAGCTCCCACGCGGCACCTCGCTTGGCACGCACGGCAGAATGAAGCCCATTCTTGTATTTCGTGCGACATTGCTCTTCCGTGAAATCGATAGCTAACAAAACCTTGTCTGATTGCGCTTCTTTCTCTCGTGCACTCGCCATGCAGGTCCCATAATCATCACCTAACAAATTATCTATTTGATGTCGTGTTAATTTGGGTTCCGCAAGCTCGGCGGTCGTCCGGTGCACGAACAACACGTTCGTGCCGTCATCACCGCGAAACACTTGTATTAACGTTTCCACAGCCAGCGGAATGTCCTTGGCATCCTTGAGGATGACGAGCAGGTGAAGGATCAATCGTTGAATGTGTTCCAGCAATTCATTGGCGCCATCGAATCCCGATCCAGTGATCATCGCGGTTAGCTCCATGATACGAACTTTGTCGAAAGTTCCGGGGTAATGTGCAACCGTGGCGGCCTGACGCGAGACCTTGGCAAGATTCTCCTCGAAAACGCGCAAAGTTTTTAAGATTTCCGGGCGAACTATCTCTTGCGGTTCGACAAGGGATAGATCTGGATCTTGGCCGATCATGACCTATCTCGTGTTGCCCGCTTTTTCTTTTTCATGGTTTCTCGTGTCGATTAACCACGGAACGAAAGTACGGGCATGCATTGCAAGCCAGGATGAAGCACGGCACGAACGAGAATATCAAGGTCGCACGTGTCATGCTGGATGTTCCCGAAAGAGAACAGATTTTCGTCTCAAATAAAGAAAAAGAATATTTATGTTCTGAGCTCGCAATGGTCATTTAACGAAACTCGATATGTGATACTCTTGAAAATTAATGACCCAAATGTCATAGATACACCGAGCATGAGGATTGCAACTGGGAAGAAATCGTAACAAAGTAGTCTATTACAACTCATTCCTATTCAGCTATTTCGAATACACGGGCGGCGATTAAGACGTGGATGGACGCGTGAGGCCAAGACGGTTCTTAGAAACTAAGGCCAGCTGCTTAACATCGGAATGTTTATATGCCATTGTCACCATTAACTAATCATCAACTAACTATCATCTAACCCCAACAAGGTAATATAAAATGCCGAAATCACATTCCGATTCGGTGAAGGAATCCCGTGCCCGGCGCGAGTTATGGGTGTGCCATCTGTTAGAAGCCGTCCTTGCCGGTCACCCCATGAATGAAGAAGAGCAAGAAAAATTCAACAAAATCAGAGCAATGGACGAGGCGATCTTGAATGCCAACGACGAAGAAAGCCCGGCGTTCATCAAGCGCAAGGCGGATATCTTATTCAACCAGCAAAAATACAAGGAAGCTGTCCAGACCTATCTCGAAACAACAAAGATGAATGAAACGAAAAAAGTGCTTTCCAACGCGGATCAAGCAGATCTCCTCATGAAAATCGCATATTCTTACATCAACATGCAAGACTTCAATAATGCAAAAACATACTTGCAAGACGCTAAGAAATTATACACTAAGATAAAAAGCGATTATGATATCAAGGTTATCGATTCAACGTTGGACAAACTGGACAGCCTAACAGCGGGATGACGGTGTTTTAGTTATTTTCTCGTTTTCGAGAAAAAAATTGATCCGCGTTTTAAACGAAAGTGTTGTTACCTATGGCTCGCACGCTGAATGGTAAAATGCAGAAGTAATAGGAAACAATGAAATGAATTGAATTCTGGCGGGAAAACAAAGAAGTTTGAAAAATACGTGTGCTCGTGCCGTCTAACTCTATTTCTCGTTTTTCACGTGCTTGTCATCATCGTTGGTTGTCGGCATGCTGAACGACTAGCGCGTTTACGCTGATTTGTCCAAAAAGAAGAAAAAAACCATCAATGCAAATTCTTGGTGATGCAAAAGGCCTTTCTTAAAGTACCTCTAAAAAATAGAATTACTCATCTATAGGCTCTGACTCGTTGGACTCAGAAGTTAGATATTCGTTTGGCAAAAGAGGGCGTAATTTTTTGGGATATTGCTTGGCCAAGTCTGCGTAAACCGTAGCGCCTTCACTGGCAATTTTTGCATTAATCTCGGGTACCGGCCCAATTTCCGAAGCTGGAATACCTGCTGCAATCATGTTGGGGGCAATCACGGATTTTCGCTTAACGACAGCTCCTTCCGCTACAATTGCGCCCTCCCCGATATCGGCAAAGTCAGAAACCGTGGCATTCATTCCAATCAGCGCACCAGCGTGGATTATGCAATTGTGAAGCACCGCGGCGTGACCGATGGTGACATTTTCCTCGATGATGGTCTTGCCGGACGGACGTGCGTGAATCGTGACGTTCTCCTCCACTGCAGTCCCCGCGCCAACGATAATCGTGCCAAAATCCCCGCGGAGAACCGCCCCGCTACCGACATAGACATTAGGGCCAATGATGACCTTGCCCGTGACATCGGCGGCTGGGTGAATCCACGCGGAAGGGTCAATTTTTGGAAATCGTGTGCCAAATGCATATACAGTCGTGAAAGTTTCACCTTGATTGATCTAACAATTCTATGACTTTGTTGAATTAAACTTATATTAACTTAGAACCGGATTGCAGACCGGTTTCGGGTGATGTCGAAAACCCGCCTCATCCCATCCGGAGATATCAGGATTTTTCTTGAGACTATCGTAGATGCTTTATGTCGATTCGCCTCGTATATAGTTTCACGGGAATACCATGCCTCGCGAACGCGCCGGGGCATGCCTTCCGCACGATGTTATACGCACCATACATGTCCGCGTGAATGTGCTTGCCACCTTTGTTGTACCCACGAATATTCGTTCAACTAATTGCACGAGATCACGAAACTGTCGAATTCTTACCTTTATACCATCACTTTATTGTTTAAACCCTAGCAGATATCAAAATTTAATCCAACCTTGTCTTCTAACCTTAATCTTTAAGAACAAGAAAAAGAGAAGAGGAGCGTTCTCCAGGGCACACCTATCATGAGGATTGCAAATGGAAAGAAGTCGCAACAAGGAGGCCGTAGGAGAACTTGCGGCTATTTTCCTTTTTTGAAAATTTTTCGTGGCTATGTCACGTTTCCTTTTTTTCTTCCCAACATGCTTATATATCCCGTAAAAAAACCTTGAACCAGTCATTATTTTTGAATTAATGGCGAACAGGATTTCGGATTGCAAAGAGAGACGAACTATAAGTCATATATAGGATAACAAATATTCACAAGGTTTTCGGATGATACGACTTTATTTATCGAAATACATAGAAGGACAAATTCTGGGAAGTCATGAGCCAGTCATTTCGAGGGTGAAGGCTACATGATCGCAAGAAAAACTATCGAGGAGCAAATTTACCCCTCGATATTGAAGATGTTTTCCAATCCAGAGGTAGATTATGAGAAGATAAGTAATATAATTGTCGATGTTTGCTCCTCGATCGAAACTGAAGGAAACAACGAAAATAGCGCCGATCCAAAGACCGTGGTGAAAAATGCACTCATGTTAATACTTGGCTTGCTACACATGAATAAGCCAATCGATGAAATCGGCGTTGATCTCAAGACACTTCCAGCAGCAAAAATCAAGAAGATTAACCGAGATTTGCAGGAAATATTCCCATGATATATTTTAATAGGATCTCCGCTGTCACTCGGCCGAAGTTTAGCGACGAGGTGGAGGATGATGAGGGGAAAATGGCCGAGAAAGTATATCATTCCGGCCGAGTTACAAACGTCCGAAATTGGTTTATGGAGGTTTTGTTTGTTTATCAATTCCTTCCTTTACTAACATGTATTTTTGAGACATATCAGTGTTAAACCATTACCACGCATGAACCAGGGAAAAAAGATGAGAACGAACTCTAAGGAATTGAAAGAATATAATGCGGAACAATATCCCGAGTTGCATACTGAACGGTATATTCTCGTAAAGATCGAGGGCAATGAACACGAGATCAGGAATTTATTGGTACGAAAAGGAATCCCATTCGAGGATCTCGTTATTCATTCTATTCTAAACACCTAACACGTTTATGATTTTCGTATGAGGTATGTTCTCAAATGCACATCGAGCATCAGGATTGCAACTGGGAAGAAGGCGTAACACAGTATTCGTAGAAGAACTTTTGCATAACCATTCGACGATCAAAACCATTAGGAGCAGATCAACGAATTCTTCATTTATGCTGAGGGTTCGGTGAATCCTACCTTCGACCCCGAATCCTATCTTCTCGAGAATAATTATATATACGAACTCAACGAATAATGAAACGTGGCTTGATGGTTCTACCACGCGCGTTTACCATCAATCCACAGACGAACAACGGAGCTTTGAATCGCAAAGCGAATGGTTCACGAGAAAGGCGGAAGTATCGATGAACGAGGACCCTATGGCCTATAATAAACACGCATGGAGGAACCGGGGATCATCAAGGATGCGGGCACGCGCTTGGCGCAAAGCAATTTCTCCCTTAGTAAATTTTCCCACTCTCCCAACGACCAATTCCTACAGCCAATGAACCGGACTGGATGGCTGGAAAGGCACAAACTACATTTTTCCCGCGTTCTTCCCCGTTCCTCCAATTCCTTATTTCGTTTTATCATCTTGGCAATTTTTCATTCTCTTCATCTACGAAACTGGCATGCATTCATTCACTCGTCAATACGGTTAGCGAGAAGGCAAGAAAAGTGAGAAAAAATCGCATGCTTGTGCCGTCTATAACTATTTCTCGTTCTTAACTTCATCATCATTTTATTTAGTCTTCACATCCCGCATGCGGACAATATGCCGGTTAACATGGAAGTTTTCCTGGACACGGGATACTTTTTTGCCTTGAAAAACGAGAATGACAAGAATTTTGATGCTGCACAAACGTGGATGCGCAGATTTTTAAAAAACGAATTCGGTTCGATTTACACATCTTTTCTTGTCTTTAACGAGCTAGTGACACTCGCTCGCCTGATGCTAATTCGACAAGAATTAACCTTGTCCCTTGGAAATTATATATTGAAGAGCGATCGCATTATACTCGTTGATTTCAGGTCGCCTGATTTTAATCCAGCACGGAAAAAATTTTAAAAATATCTCCAGAAACGTTTTACCTTTACAGATTGTAGCATTTTGACCCATTGTGAATGATTAAATTGCGATCTTGTAGCTACTTTTGATGATCATTTCAACGGAATCATAAATACTATCTTGAACTTTTCCAATGTATAATCGGTAGAAAAATGCCTCACGGAGAATAAAAACTCGTAATGATTTGGCCATTCTATAAAGGGCTTGCGACATAAACAAGCTGTAAATCTTTATTAGGTAAAAAAATTGGAGGAATGATCGAGGATTGGCGTGGTGATGATGTTGAAATGGGAATTGTCCTTCTGCGCGGTTGAAATCGAAGGTAATGCATTAAAAGTCCAAATAACACAAGAGCAACAATCAATCGAGCAATTATTCAAGTATTTCGGAGGGAAATATTACAAATTTCGATCCATGTTGCCGAACTTTGGATATGATCTCTTCAAGCGAGCGATGCGGGACAAGGTGGTAATGGTGGACAGCCAACGAATGGAGCAATTCAAGGCTTTTTTCAACGCGATCCAATCCCTGGAAGGAGGTCGCAGGACCGAGAGCATGGATACCTGGCCCCGTGAACTTGAATATCGGTCAACACGTGTCTGCCCGAGTTGTGCCAGGAAAAACGATGATGACGCGAGTTTTTGCAAGTTTTGCGGGACTAAATTGTCGTGAGAATATTATAAAACCACCCGTTAAACCTTGGAAAGTTTTTTGAGGCTACACGTGTCACGCAAGATCACGTGATATGAATGCAAGGAAATAAATTCTCGAACTTGTTAGCGGCATGCTGGTCCAAGGATCGCGTGGAAACCGCCAGGCCTGTCGTGCAACGCTGGCTCAAGTTCATGACGGCGTATTTACGCTTCACCGCGGGGTTATTGGCACCGCTCATGTTCATGATGGAAGTCATTCCAAGTACCATGGCCTTCATGAATAATTACATCGCGCTCATCGATTACACGTTTCTTCTCGTTAGGGGCATCGGAGGAACGTTGTTGATCATTTTCGGAGCGTGGCAGATCAAGAACAACGCAGGGCCCATTTTACTCGTGCTTGGCCTTGTCGTTCTGGGAATCCTCGCGCTTGATCCCATGACCCGTTTCGCTTTCATCTCCTTCCCCATGGCATCGACATGGCTGTGGTTTTGCATGGGCACGGGAATCACCGCGATCTTGTTCGCGATCTTGCACGTGATTGCCATCAACTTGTCCCGGCGGTTAACGGGACACGTTTTTTACAAGCAAGCCTTGCGCGGGTTGCAGCAGCATCATAGAATCGCGGTTGCCGCCATTGCCGTTCTTGCATTATTCGGCGTCGCGTATCTCGTCTTGACGAACCGCTCGGCGGGTGCAGTACCCATAACGATCCATCCCAAGAATTACCAGATGCAATTCCGTTTCTGGGGAGAATACACGAAAGATGCTTACTTGAACAACATCACGTATAACAACGGCACGTTGATCTTGGATTCTTTGTCCCGGCATCATGCCGTCATCCAGAATGCATTGTTTAGTGTCAGGGATGAAAATAATCAAACGGAGTCATTTTCTCCAAATTACTCCAAGAGTGACGGGGACACGATCAACCAGACCCTGTATTGGTTTCACGTTCATGCCCCCGGTATCATGTTTCAGATTTATGCCGCTGGAATCGGTTATAATTCATCGGGAAACTACGAAGGATCAATTTACACCCCAGCGATGATCAAGCGGATCGTGAACATTTGCAAGGACTACAACATCAGCAACGTGATCGGTCTTTATTCAGACTGGGAAGGCGGCTTGAAAGTTGCAAATCACACGAGAAACGATTTGAACCAGGTGTTGCTCACGGATGCTTTTACTTACGTGCGCCAATATTTCCCGCACTGGGACCTGTCGTGCTGTTCTGGAACAGCGTCCTACTGGGATGCTCTCGATGGTGATAATGACTTGCAATATTTCGACCGTGAAAACATATGGAATCCCACGTGGGATGATTATGGCCCCATGATCTATCGCTGCGGTTGGCCGGCCCCGAATGCAGACCCGTACACGTACATGGGCGCCTACGCCATCTACGCGAATGCAAAGCTTCTCCTGGGGGCGTTGCGCGGTAATGTGAGCAAGGCGGGGTTTTGGATCGGGATCACGGGTGATGCGTGCTATGACGGCAATTACACGGTCTACGAGCACGGGGCACCCATCAACTTCGGCAATAGCACCGGCTTCGACAACCTCTGCAGGGACATACTTATCCTCAAGAGTTTCGGTATACCGACCGTCTCGTTTTTCAAGGCATCGAACGACACGCCACCTGGCCAACGCGATCCCCACAAGGAGGATTTTTTCAGCGCTTATGGCTGGGACGCCCTTGACAGGCTCAATGCAACGGTCAACGGGGCCAATTCTACAAAGCCGTTCACGATCTGGTCAGATCCCAAGTTTATCATGGAGAAATACGAGTATCGAAACGATTTCTTGCTCGATTATGACCATGTGACGTTCATTCCAGTTGCAGCATTGCAGATCTTGGCTGGCATTGCCCTTGCTGGTACAGGCATGAAAGGAAATTGGATCCACAAAAAAAAGACTATGAACTTGCAAGTTTGAAGGCACTAACCAGCACGAAATTGTTAGCGGCCATCAACCCTATTTTTTTCAGATAAATCTCCATAGTTTCGGAGAAGGAGAAAAAATTGTTTCGAAAATTAGGATCCCAAATCTAACAATGCAACATCGTTCTGATAGGGAAAGAGGTACCATGGTTAATATTGATCGTGAAGAAATATTGCAAAATGATAAACCACAAATGGTGGCCAAAAAAATGTCACAATTCGGCGGAATCAACATATTGAGCCAAAAAATCCGGGAAAAAATAACGACGGAAAATATTTTCAAGATTTTTAATTCATTTATCATCCCGTTGCTTTCGCACGAGGAACGAAATTTCATGCTCTCGCTGCAACAATACTGTGTGGATGTGCTAGAGCCGAAAATAGACTTGACGCAGGATGTCTATGCATTGTTCCCCCTGCTAGGAGAAGGAGGGTACATGCAACGGTTATACCCTTACAAGGAATACACGTCCTTTGGCATGAGGTACGAGTTGATCTTGGCCATGTGCCTTTCCATCCTCGATCCGGAACTCGACCTGGCGCGGGTCGTGTCAGGCGTGCTCGCGATGAACCCGCTGTATTCGCACGGGAAAACTGACACGGAACTGCAAGCATTGGACGACCTTATGTCGGGAAGAAAGATCGGTTGCATTTGCATCACGGAACGCGAGCGTGGATCGGACGCGGTCAACATGCAAACAAAGGTTTCGGCATGCGATGATGAAACCGGCGATATCTATTATGATGGTGAAAAGATTTTCACGACGAACGGTCCGGTTGCGGATTATTTCATCGCGTATGGCGTTGACGACGAACGAAACCCGCGAGGTTCGATGTACCAAGCGCTCGTCGAGCGAGGGTTCGACGGCCTGGAAACCCACCGGCTCGGCATCTTGAGCGTCCCGCGGGTGCACATTGGCCAAACCTTGTTCAACCACGTTCGTGTGCCAAGGGATAACATTTTAGGAGATCGTGGCGAAGGATACAAGAACCTCTTTCGTGGCCTCGTCGCCGAAAGAAATACCATCATTGGATCGAGTCTTGGCATCAGTTGGCTCTCGGCAATCACGGGACTCATCTACACTAACCACCGGGAACAGTTTGGGAAGCGTCTCATGGAATATCAAGCCGTGTCATTCCCGATTGCGGAGATGCTCGTCGATCTCATGGCAGCGACGGATCTCGGGTTCTCGGCAGCAAATGAATATGAAAAAATTGCCAGGCATCCCGAGCATTTCGACAGCATGGTCAAGTACAACGCGTCATTTTCCGCGGGCACGAAATACATGGCCTCGAATTTGGCACATCGGATTTCGTACGAGATGCAGCAGTTGTGCGGGGGGGCAGGATACACGGATAACCTTCGCATCGATAAAGCCTTGGAAGTCTCGAAAATTCAAGAGATCATCGGCGGCTCGCGAAATATCCAACTACTCCTCGTCACGCAGGCAATCAAGACGATCCTCAACTTGATAGAATAGAAAGATTCCCGATTTTTTATTTTCCAGTAAATTGCGATCTCAATAAAGGATCCACCTGTATCTACAGGATTTATGATTGCCTTCCTTGTACAAGAAACTATCAGGCGGGACATCGATGATCTCGACCAGCGTGCAACCGATGTTTTCGCATGTCTTGCGAGATGCTATGTTACCTGGATTGCATGCAATCCAAATAACGTCCATGTGATAATCCATCGCGACCTGCTTTATCAGCATGCAGGCCCTCGCGGCATAATGGTGCCCGCGGAATTCTTTCTTGATGGAAAACCCGCATTGTCCATTGAATCTTACCATGAAATCGTCGTAACCGATGCCAAGACTTATGCGCCCTATCCGCTCCATGCTACCGTGCTGCATGATCTTGAAATAATACGTTGGTGGCCACATCACGCCGTGTTTCCGCTTGGCGGGATATTCCACCTCGACAGAGACATCAATCTCGCCATCCGTGAACACCGGATATTTTTTAAAAACGAATTTTGGCACGGCTCTTCATTCTCGCAATCAATCCAAGGAAGGTAAATTGGACCAGATAAAAAATTTTTCAAAATTGCAAAGCAATTCTTTTCCCGCAATCAGGGCAGAATACCAGGCCATTGATTCGTGGAAGAGAATTTCCGCAGTACATACAAAATCGTTTTCCTTCAACCTTTTTTCCGCAGCGCGGGCAGAATCGCAAGTTCTCTACTGGTGGCAGGGATGTCCTGCAATTCATGCAGGAACTTGCAGCTCCAAGGCCCTGGCCATTGTTACGAGGACGATAGACGAGAGCTCCCGTGATGGGTTCGATCCTATCTTGTATTGGTGCCATAGGGTTGCTTGTGCCTGGCCTTGCCTCGAAGCTGGCGCTCACGGCGACCTGCATGGGAAACTTGGCAAAAATCCGCAGTATCAAGCCCGAAAAGAAGAGAACCGCGCCGATCGCGAGAAATATTGAAGGCAATATCACGCAAAGGGGATTGATGCAAGAATAATATACTGTCGGGGAGGAATATCGGATACTTGTGATGCTTGATTGTAAGTAAGTGGAAGAATAATAGGCCATCATACCGCCCACGATTCTCATGGCAATCGAGCCACCGAGAATCGCCTTGTACTTGTGATGTTGCTCCAGCAAGACGCGCTTCTTGCCATTGGGTAATCGATCCAGACAAATGCGGCAGAGAAAAGGCACGCCGCACGATTTGCAGAATGTTTTGCCGCAACCGTGGCAGATGCCGGGAGCAGATGCGCCAGCGATCGACCACGACGGAACGGGCCTGGAGCATATGCTGCATCGTGTACCAGGCGTCACAAAGTGATTATTTCTGAATTGCCGATTCCCGCCTTGCATCATCCTTGTTTTATCGCCTTCACCCTGTTTTTACCCGTCGAATAGATTATGACGGCTCGCTATTTCTCTTGCATCTTGCATGGATACAATTTACCGGTTAATTCATGAAGCTGATCATATATGTAATTTTCGAGAATGCCTTGTCTCCCCGCGTTTTTTCATTACCTCGCTTGGTATATCGTGCACCGCTCGCATGCTCATGCTGCTAGTGGCATAGCTTTCAATGATCGATAACCAACGAAAAGGTTAAAAAAATATCGTGAGGATCGAGTATCCCGTGAATTGAAGCAAGCATTCGGTCATGGCAAGGATGTACAAGATGAGTTGGACGTAAATGTTGAATTTTTTCTTGAACCATGGCCGAAAATTCCAGATTTGTCGATCACCACGAAAGTCCTTGATGGCGTGCTTCAAGATGAATTCTGTGACGAGCATCATACCGTGAATGGCAAAAGCTACTATGATGATAACGAGCACCCAGAGTACGTTCCAAACATTTTCGGTAATTGGGATAAAGATTTTGATGTAGACGAAAAACGCGATCGCATACAACCCGCCGCTGATCAACGATTTCACGTCGGGAGCGACCAGAAAACCCATCAAGACGAGATTGATCCCGCACGCGAGGCCAATGATGGCATCAGGAAAGGTTTGCGCCCAGGTGGCATACCCGTAGGCACCGATCACCACTATGTCGAAAAACGCATTGATGAAAATGAGGCCGAACACGTAGAAGATCCCAAGGGGAATCCCGCGCAGGATCTTGATACATTTGCTCACGTACTCGTTTCCGGGGTCACGTGCCTTGGGGAACCAGATGTACCCAAGCAATACCAGGATTTGTAGCAAGCTCGCGAACGGCATGATCCAGAGATGCGAGAAAATGAATTCCATGGTTCAAGCACCACCTCCAAGCAACACCGAATCAAACGTTACGTTATCCGGAGTGATAGCATTGACTCGCATCCCAACAACGGGATTCACGTCGATTTTCAAGAAATGGGGCACGTCATTGATCGCTTCTGTTTGGGGCAATGTCGAATGGCAAGGATCCATGACGCCACCGCCACCACCTGCGATCACGTAGGTGATGCCATCCAGGAGCAATCTTTCGTAGTGATGTGAGTGTCCGTTGAGCACGAGCGTGACGTTGTGGTTCACGAGTATTGGATGGAGATTATCAAGTAACTCTTGATTTTTTCCAAAAAATCCTGATGATAACACGGGACAGTGAAAGATGACGATGCGAAATTTCATCGAGGCCGATCGACTGAGATCTCCATTTAACCATTGCAGCATTGCAGCGGTGAGTTCCGCGGCAGTGCCGTAAGGCACGGTAAGGACCGTAAAATGGGCGCACGAGTAGTTAAAAGAATAATACAGCGGCGCGCTGTCATTGAGCGCAGTGTACTCACGAAAATAGCTTGCGCCGCCCATGTTATCGTGGTTACCGAGGGTGCACACGAGCGGAAAATATGGCAAGTAGATTGCCGCATGCTTGAAATAATAATTCCAGCTCGATTGGCTGGCACCATCATTTACGAGATCTCCGCCGTGAATCAAGAAACGCGCGTCTTTATCATCGTAACCCGCCAAAGCTTCAGCAACGCGTGCATGTGCGCTGATTCCCAATTCGGATTCTTGCGTATCTGAAATGAACAGGAACGAGAACGCCGCATTCGTGGTGGCCGGTGCCGTCCAGAAATGGAAAGTCGAGCCCAGGGTCGTTTGATTCGTGATCGCATCTATGCTGCCGACCCGGTAATAGTAAAGACTGTCCGGGACAAGACCCGAAAGATATATGTGGTGCATGGTTGTTTGCGAAGATATCGTGTCATTATATACAAAATGCAAGCTTGATAACCCGTAAGACACGAAGGAATTGGAAGGCGTGTCGGTCTCCCATGAGATTACGATGCTGGATGATGGATCGCCATGCCAGAGAAGCCACGGTTCCTTGGCATTCGTGCTGGTGATGCGCTCGGCTTGTCTTGACGACAAGAATGCAAGAAGCGGCACGAACAATGACACGGATAGGAGAAGGTTCACCGCGAGGGTTTTCACGATCTTGGATTTTCGTTGGCCCCGGAGCGTGTCGATGAGCTGCCATCGTTTTGGTTCCATGGAAAGTCCGCCAAATTCATCTTGCATCGGGAAAATATAAAAAATCGTGGTGGGTAACTTCCAGCAAATTCCAAGGAAAAAAAAGTAACATCTTGTTGAATTTCGATCTCTATGCGTTTTAAACGGGTTGCTTATTTCGTTCTATTTTCTTCTTTTTCTTCTTCTTTTTCTTTCTTTACCTTTTTATCGATTTGTTCACGCTCGTACATGAGTTCCAGGGCTTGCCGATGCGCGATATCTTCCTTGATGACGAATTTACCGAACAAGGGAGATATTCGGGTTCCAAGCTTGACAAAAAAGGCTAGAAATTTCATGAGATTCTTGGAGGGACCGGAAATGTTCACCGCTTCCATAAATACTTGCAAGCCAGCCTTGTCGAACCCGCCAAATAAGCCATAAAAGAACATGTATATCGAGAAAGTACCAATCAACATCCATAAAACAGTAACGAGAGCAGCAATGAGGATGCCCCAAGCTGAAACGAGCGCGGGCCAGGCCGTGCCAAGATAAAGATAACTGGCACCTAAAACAACCCCGGATGATAGGAGGGGTGCAATCAAAGCTTGGCCCCACGGGAATTTGATTGGCACTATTTTTCTATTGATGTACCACCAGCTAACACTTGCTTTCACGACCGTGGCGGGGTAGGTGCCCAAGGGCAAGATCCACATGATCGCAGGCAAGCCATAATTCGTGAGGTGTAAAACAGGAATGAACAACGTCAAGAGCACGAGTTTGCCAAATTCCTCTCCCGTTCGGGCGAATGATAGGAATTTTTGATTGTTCGAAGCAACGATGATCTGATCCGCGAAGCTGGAGACCGGGTCGATGAATTTAGCGATGATGGATGGGAGGAGAAAACTCATTGCCAACACGTAGATCGGTAGATTCGCGACCGTGAGCAAGACCTCGACGATGATAGGCAAGTAAACACCAAGCATGGTGACAAGGGGAAATGCCAAAAAAAAGTTCCAGCGCCACGATTGAGCGATGTAATATTGCGCGAGTTCCTTCTTATCATTGAGAAATGCCTCTGCTATTGCTGGCACCAGGGTCAAGCCAGTACCCCATTGCACGACGTTTGCAATACCTCCCGCGATGCCGGTGAATTGCGACCAAAGGCCATATTGGGGCACGAGCAATATCCAATAAAGATTGATTACAAAACCGACGCCTGTTCCAATTAAGGGGCCAATCGACACTTGGATGCCAAAAATGATGCATTGCTTGGCGATGGCAAAATTAAACCCCGGCTTGAAACAATCAAAGACCCCGAACCCGAATTCCTTGGAAACTTGCCTGAAATAATGCGCTCCCACGAACATCGCGATGAGATCATTCGAATACGCAGCCAATGTTGAACCTATCGATAACCCGAGGAGTTCGCCTATTTGCGGGGTTATTGAACCCCACCAACGACCGAGCAAGAACAAACCAGCAGTAGTAAAAACGCGGATCACGTAATTCGCCAGGAAAGACAAGATTTGTGCTTTGTTGAACCGCTGGAGACCTTGTAATGCTGCATTGAATGTATCTGTCATACCAGGCCACCGGGTTGCTCCAGCAAGGAGCATTAACCACGACAAATAAGCCATGCTGGATTTTGTTGCCCATGTAAATACGAGAATCGAAACGATCGTGTTAACAGCGATGCCGGTTAACAAATTATACCAGATAAAGAATTGAATGTATTGAAGCATTTTCCGTGGATCTTTGATCCTCCACTCCGCGATGAAACGTTGCAATCCATATGCCGTACCAATCCCAAAAATGCTGAATAGAAGAACGAAGAGTTGGCTCACGATATTACGGTATCCTTCACTTTCAGGATAAGGGTACAGTAAATTCATCATTACACCTATAAGTACACCGAATGCTAACAATCCAACAATGAAGAGAACAAACTGGTAAAAAAATCCCCCGAGTGTCCTGGCAAATCCTACCTTTTTCCACGGATCGATGCCTTCGAAATGTTGTTCCAGTTCCTCGAGGCTAAGATCGCTACTTTTCCTCTCTGCTAACGAATACTCGTCCGCGGGTTGGCTAGAAATCTAATATCACCTTGGAAAATACCAGATTGAAGAGTCAAAGTCTTCGCTTGTTCTTGAACTCGTTATATCGTTGCCTTAAGCCAAAGCATACTTCGGGATCTCGATCGCTAGGTCGTTTAGACCTTTTTTCTCAACGGAAAAAATATCGTTTTATAGCGCCGAGAAAAAGGATCGTTATCGACAATGCTGGTAAGATCATGTCCTGGGAAAGAAAGCAGCCGGTCGTACTCTCCATCATCATTTTCGCGCTATGCTTGTTGCTGGTCTTGAACATGCTCCCGGCATTACTCGCTGGCTACGTAGCGAGCATTTTCATGGTCATAGGACCGTTACTCGGCGTGTATACTGGCATCCAATTCCTCAAGAATGATGCCGATGGATTTGGCGGGATAATCTTCCATTTATTCATCTTGTATTGCGGGATCTATTATTTGGTGCTGAGCATATCAGATATCGTGACGATCGTAAGCCACGCGGTTGAGGTTCTTCCTGTTATTATTGACTTTGCAATCGCGGGTCTTGGATGGCTTGGATTCTTCATGTATTATGATTAACCGAGCGAGGCAACTGCCGTGGAAAAACAGCAAAAAATCAACGTGTTCGTCACGCCCCATTCACACTATGATTACTTGTGGTGCGACACGCCGGACAGGATGGGCGCAAAGAATGCGAGGCTCATCAAGGAAGCTTTGCTCATCATGCGAAAATATCCCGAATACAAGTATATCATCGATTCTGCCATGGCAGTTGAATATTTCAAGTTGAATTACCCCGAATTGATGGAAGAATTGAAACAACGGGTTCGCGAGCAGCGCATCGAGCTCATGGGTGGCATGGTCGTTGCTGCGGACACGTTACTCGCTGGCGGGGAATGCCTCGTCCGGCAATTCCTTTACGGCACTCGATATTTCAAGGAACATTTCAACGTCGAATCAAGAACCGGGTTCTTGATAGATTCGTTCAGCATGACCCCGCAATTACCTCAGGTCCTGGCAAAATCAGGGTTCCGACACTTGGTCTTCGTGCGTGGGGCGCCCAAGCGAAATCTCCCGCAAGAATTTTTCTGGAAATCTTTCGATGGATCGAAAATTTTCGTGCATTGGATGCGGATTAATTACTCGTATGTTTTGCCACCTTTCACGGGCACGATTCTCGCCCCCTTGTATCCATTTTTACCAATTCCCTTCACGATCAGCATCATCCCGCAGACTTTCAAGGTGCATGAAATTTTAAAGAGATTATTCCCCCCGTTCAAGCTGCTTTTCCAATGGATCGCGAGCATCAATGCCGGTACTGCGTTGATCGGCAGCGACATGGGGGGCTTGAATTTCACGATCATGCACCGGGCGATGCAAGCGACAACAAATAACGTTCTCCTTCTATGCGGTACCGATAATCTCCCACCGAGTTCCAATGTAATCGATGCAATCGAGTACATGCGCAAAAAAAGCAAGCGGTACAACGTAAAACTGGCATTACCGAGGGATTTCTTCGCCTCCGTCTTGAATACTCGAACAAGATTTGGAGCCATGGGTCCTTGCGAAATGACGGGCTATCTTGACAAGTTTCCGGGAACATTCAGCGCCAGGATAGGATTAAAGCAGCGAATCCGGGAACTCGAGAATGAATTTTACGTTACCGAGGTTCTCTCTATGATTTCTTCCGTTTATTCGGGATTTCTCTATCCCGGCCAAGAGATCTCGAAATCGATCTGGCGGGTTTTGCGCTGCTGCTTCCACGATGGCATCCCGGGTTGCCACATCGATGCCGCGGATGACCACCTGATGAAACAACTGGAGTTATCCTCGCGCCAGCTCGCCCGCATCTCGAATTCGGCATTATTTTCGATGGAGCGTGCCTTTGACACAATAAAGTTCCATGAAAATGAATTGCCGCTTCTTATTTTCAACCCGATCTCGATGAGTCGAAATGATGTTGCAACAATAAAAGTATCCGGGGATCCAAAAGATTTTATTGTCAAGGATGAACAAGGCGAGCCAGTTCCCTCCCAAACAAGTTCATTGGCATCAGGTGGCAACGAGGTGGTCATTGCATGCGCCGACATCCCACCTTTAGGATACAAGATTTACTCGATCACGAATCAGTCCAATGCTGGAAAAAATTCTTTATCCGGCGACGAAAATAAACAGGAAAGTGTTCTTATCAATGGAGATCGCCTTCGTGTGAAAGGGAAAAGGTTCGAACTCGTGTTTGAAAAAAACAAGCTCCAAGTAATCATGGACAACAACGGGCAAATCTTGACCGAAAGCAAGGAATATTGCATCAACGACCTCCGCATCTTCAACGACAAGGGTGATAGCTATCTCACCGGAAAAATGCCCAAGAAGACCTTCACCACGTTCGGTAATGCCCTCGACATCGTTGAAGACGGCCCTGTACGCACGGTGGTTCGCATCACGTCGAAGTTGCGATGCAAGAACAAGCGGTTTTTCAAGCCCACGAGCATCGTGTTGCAATACATCATATTATATCATAATGACACGCCTCGCATCGACTTCATCACCCGCATCGAGAACCACGCCCGCAATATTCGCATCCAAGCCTGCTTTCCTCTAAACATGGCTCAGCCCGAATTTCATTCGGAGGTCCCGTACGGCTATATCAAGCGAGACATCGAACCGGTGAAAGGATTCTCCTGGGCCACGATCAAGAAAACTTTCGAGCATTACGACCGGCTCTTTCCCGTCATAAATTGGATGGATGCATCCGATCCCGTGGCTGGAAAGGGGATGACCGTTATGAATCTTGGCCTCCCGGAGAACGAGATAGCAAGGAACAAGGATCATCTCTTCTTGACATTGCTCAGGAGTACCGGGTACATCGGGACATTGTTCCCGGCCAACGTGCCGCAACTTCTAGGGCCTTTTTACAGCATTCCAAAAGCCTACGAGCTCACGACGCATGAACTCAAGTATTCATTGTTTTTCCACGACGGGCAAGTGAGTCATCTCTCCGCCGAAGCAATGCGCTGCAGTGTCCCGTTGGTCGCGAGGATCATGAAAAAATATCACGGTGACCGCTCCTTAAATGGCTCATTCTTGCAATTGGAGCCAGAAACCTTCCTGGTAACTGCCTTCAAGCAATCGGAAGCCGAACCAGGCGAAATCATCATCCGAGTGCTTGAAACCTCGAATGCAAGTGCAGAAGGTATAATCACGTTCGAACACGAACTGGATCGTGCTCGCCTCTTGAACTTGCTTGAACAGCCATTGCAAGACTTGATCATCGAGGAAAAGTATGCAATCAGGTTTCATTCGAAGCCGCAAGAAATCCTCACGATTGGCATCAAATTTACCGATTCGCCTTGATAACGAGGAAGCCATGCTTCATCTTGCTTCTCGGCTTTTTTTCGATAAAGTGATGTTGATTCAACGCCAGCATGAGCACCGTGGAATGCAGTACTCATCGAACGCCTGGCAAATAGCATCGATGTTTTCGAGGGGTGTATTTGGATCCGAGAATTCCGCCTTCATCATCAAGCCACCTTCAGGCAGGGAAAGTAAATCCACTGAATCCTTTACTTGTTTTTTCAGTTGCTCGGGGGTGCTGAAAGGAAAAGATTGACGGTCCAGATCAAGATCGATGCACATTTTTCCCTTGTAATGCTTCTGGATGCCTTCCAGGGTATTCGCGCGGAGTTGCGGGTCATGAATCGTTACACCGACCTCGATCAGGTCATCAACGATATCGAGCAAATTCCCATCCGAAGAGAGATACACGGGCACCTTTGCAGCTTTGCATGGTTCGAAAATCGCCGCGTACATGGGCTTTATATGCTTGCGAAATTGCCTCGGGCTGATCATGAGGCGGTCTTGCATTCCGATGTCGGTGTGAAAATTCACCTGATCCACGCCCAACTCCAGCCATTTTTTCACGAGCACGAGCTCGTGATCGACGAGGCGCTGGATCAAGATGTCGAGGTGCGGATCATCACTTGCAATGTCTCGCATGAGATTGTCGAACCCGCGAAGGAAATAGAGCCGGTCGAATAACCGCTCGCCACTTCCCGTGACCAGGATATTCACTTTCTTGCCAAGTTTCACCCCCCATTTTACTAAAAACCAGCTTAGTTGCTTGCCTCGCTCGGCGAGCTTGAGCGGGTCTGGAAATTGATAAGTCGCTAGTGCATTCCAATCTGCCAGGGGATGGCCAACGACTTGGCCTTCATAACCCTCATGCACGACTTGCCACGTGCAACCCCAGTTATCGGAATGCAGGCCAACGCTATGCCAGTCAGGGATGCGGTCATAATTCCTTTTCAATTTCGATGCGAAGGTGCCAAAGATGAATGGATGGCGCACCACGAGAGCCTTGAGATCGTCACGATATTTTCGCCAGAGCGTGTTGAAGAAACTGACAGAGCATGGGATCCAATCAGGGGATTGAAAGTTGACCGCTTTCAAATAATTCTCGCGATGGCTCTTGTTGGAATGCTTTAATGTCCAGTTTTGCGGATCGACGCGTTTTGGCATGGACCATCCTTCTTGCGGCAATATCTTGGAAACTACTTCTAGAGTTCGTTTGGATGTTTTAAATACACTTAATTGGTTTTGCGAGAAAGATCCCTATCGTGGAATAAATGACACAACGGCGCTTGCTCATCATCGCCCATGATGTCGGGACATCGGGCACCAAAACCGTGCTCGTATCCATCGGAGATACGATCGATATATTGAGCAGCCATCTCACGGAATATGGTATCCTGTATCCCGAGGGCATTCAAAATGGTGCGGAGCAAGACGTGAATGATTGGTGGCGTGCAATTTGCGAAGGAACGAAAAAAGTGCTGGAACTCGCGGATGTTGCGCCTGAACGCATCGATGTCATTACTTTTTCCACGCAAGGCCAGTGCTCGCTGTTCGTTGACGAGCATGGCGATCCATTGGATAACCCTTACATATGGATCGATGGAAGGGCAGTCAAGGAATTCGAGGCGGGAGCGCGACGTGGCATTATCAAGGTTTCCGGGTATGATATTTTCAAGATCGCGAAATTTCTTATCGTCACGGGAGGCGGTCCTGGCTCTGCTAAGGATCCACTGTGGAAATACGTGTGGTTCAAGAACAACAAGCCGGAACAATTCAAGAAACTGCACAAGATGCTTGATTGCAAGGATTACTTGATTTTCAAGTGCACGGGCAAATATTATTGCACGGGGGATAGCGCCACCGCAGTCTGGTTATTCGATTCGCGAAAGGGCAAGATGCGATGGTCCAACAGCCTTTGTAAGCAGACCGGGGTTGCCATGGAGCACTTGCCAGAGATAAAATTCGCATCCGAAATTGCTGGACCGCTCTTGTCCGAGGCCGCGGAGGATATGGGATTGGTGCCGGGCATTCCCGTGAACATGGGCGGCCTCGACGCCACTTGCTTGCCTGTTGGCTCGGGCGCCGTCGAGCGGAACGACACGCATATTTACGTGGGTACGAGCGGCTGGGTCATCACGATCGTTGACAAGCGTATCACGGATATCGCCAATTTCGAAGGTTCCATCATCAGTGCCATGCCAGGGTATTACTTTTTCATTGGCTTGGAAGAAACCTCGGGAGGCTGCCTCGCGTGGGCAAAAGAGCATCTCGCGGACCTCGAGGTCGCGGAAGCTGAGCGCCGCGGCATCTCTCCGTACACATTATTGGACGAAATGGCTGGCCAATCGCCACCTGGATCGAACGGCTTGATTTTCATGCCGTGGATGTACGGGAACAGGTCTCCGCGGGAAGATACAAGGGCCCGGGGAAACTTTTTCAACCTGAGCATGAACAATGGCCGCCGTGACATATTCCGGGCCATTCTCGAGGGCATCGCGATGCACAAGCGCTGGATGCTGGAAGGATTCCGCCATTCCCACATCCCAGTGACCGAGCCCGTTCGCTTCGTCGGTGGCGGCGCATCGTCGGCATTATGGTGCCAGATCCTGGCCGACGTGCTTCAGAAACAGATCCAACCAGTCAAGTTCGCAAAGGATTCTGGAGCTATCGGCGCCGCAATCATTGCAGCTGTCGCTATGAATGCCATCACGTTCAAGGATGCCAAAACATTGATTCCTGTGGAACCTATTGTCCATCCGAGAAAGGATCTTGCGCCAGTGTACGATAAGATCTACGCCGTTTTCCGAAAGTACTACGACAAGAATAAAGAGTTTTATAGGATGCTGAATGGCTGATAATCATCCCCTTTTAACCATTCACTTCAAACCGGGATAATCTTGGGCATTCGCCCAGGATGCCCCGATTAAAAGCCCCGGCGACATTCAAGGGCTTTTTGGGCCGGAACGGGGGCCCTCCCCTTTGGCGTGTAGCCTCGGGGATGGCGCGGCACGGCGGGTTTCAGCGGGGCACCGCAAAGCGTGTTCACGTGCAAAAGGATCACACGCGGCGGGTGCATGTTGTCCATGCCCCGGTGCCCGGCACGTCGTGACGTGGGGTTGTCGTTGTCGTGGCGACGCGGTACCTTCCGGCCCGCGCCGATGCTCTTGATTCACCTCAGTCCGTGGTAGCAAGCGGGCGATCGCGGCACGCGCGGTGGCCATCCTGCGCGTTTAGAGTCATCTAAACGGCCGAATTTAAAGCTCCGACTACTCGAGAATTTCTGAATAAAGGCGAGCGACAACCTTACCCGCACTGGCGTGGTCAAGAGCGGTTCTTGATAGATGTCCAAGTTTGTCCATAATTTAGGGAACTGTTTATCAACCCTCGCGTGTATGCCATACCGTGAGACATCCATGAGATATCATAGTATTTTTGATGTTATCGGCCACGTGATGGTCGGTCCAAGCAGCTCGCATACCGCCGGTGCCTGCAGAATCGCCTTCGTCGCTCGGTTACTTCACGGGCACACGCCGAGCAATGTTCGAATCGGGTTGCATGGATCGTTCGCCGAGACCTACCAGGGACACGGCACGGACCTGGCACTCTTAGCGGGCCTTCTCGGCATACCTCCTGACGACGAACGCATTTCGCAAGCAAGAGAACTCGCCACGGAGCAAGGGATGAATTTTTCATTTGAAACCGTTGATCTTGGAGCGGATTACCACCCGAACACCGTGGTTCTCGAAATGGAAAACGGGAGCGAAAATGCAGAAGTAAATAACGGTAAATTAACCGTGATTGGAAGTTCCATAGGAGGCGGTAATATCATCATCAAGGAAATCAACGGGCTCGAGGCAGGGTTTACCGGTGAATTTCCGACTCTCGTGATCGTCAATTATGACCGGGTCGGGGTCATTGCCAAGATCTCGGACACGATTTCCAAGTACAAGATCAACATCGGTTCTATGAAACTCGATAGGGATATGCACAAGAAAATTGGACTTTGCTGGATGGAACTCGATTCGACCGTGCCGGATGAGTTGATCGATGCACTGGAGAAACTACCCGACATTATCATGGTGAGATTTATCAATGTTTGATAGCATCTTTAGTGAAGCATGGCAAGAAAAAAGAAAAAAAGCGAAAGCAAGGCCAGGTAATCGATGATTTGAGGCAAGATCAGCTCAGGAAGTTCATTCAGTTGGACGATCGTGCCTATTCCAAGGTACCACGATGGCGTAGAAACCGCGCGAGATACCGGGTCGAAAAAATCTTGTTTCAGGATACGGATTGAAGTGGTTGCATCTCCTAATTTTTCTGGCTCCGACGAGAGATTCTCGAAACAATCCGTCATAAGATCAAGAACCTAGGCTGGTTCCTGGAAAAAGCGGTTGGAAATCGAAACGAGCCAAGGCATGAACTATCATGCCGTCTCGTTCGAAAAACTGGGGGCCTAAGTGGACGATCCCACGAATGCGAGTTATATGGGTGTAAAAAACAACGTTTGAAACCAGCATTAGCACCTCTAAAGATGCCATATTTGCTTAAATATCTCGATTGATCGGCCTTAGCATGACGAATATTCCCGAAAGGTTGCGCGACGAGCCATCGACCGTGCCGAAAGAAATTCCCGCGTGGCTAGACGACAAGCCGTCGACCGTGCCGAAAGAAATTCCCGCGTGGTTAGACGACAAGCCGTCGACCGTGCCGAAAGAAATTCCCGCGTGGCTAGACGACAAGCCAGCAACGGTGCCCAAAGAACTTCCCGCGTGGCTAGACGACAAGCCGTCGACCGTGCCCAAAGAAATTCCCGCGTGGCTAGACGACGGGCCATCGACGGTGCCGAAAGAAATTCCCGCGTGGCTAGACGACGAGCCATCGACGGTGCCGAAAGAAATTCCCGCGTGGCTAGACGACAAGCCAGCAACGGTGCCCAAAGAAATTCCCGCGTGGCTAGACGACAAACCGTCGACCGTGCACAAAGAAATTCCCGCGTGGTTAGACGACAAGCCATCAAGGTGCCCAAAGAAACTCCCGCGTGGCTAGACGACAAGCCATCGACCGTGCCGAAAGAAATCCCCGCGTGGCTGTGCGATAAATTACCAAATAATGCGGGGAGAAATCCAGAATCTTTGGAAGAGGCACCATTAATAGAACTTGAAAAAAATCTTGAAGTGGCACGGGATAAACCATCGGAGACACCGGTAGAAAAAACCGAATCGCCACGAACAAAACATTCAGAAATGGATTCGAAATATCAGCGAGCTTCCAAAGAAGAAGTGGCACGGAAAAAGTACATTATTGATAAAGATTTATGCGAATCAATATCGATTATGAATCAAGACAAACCTACAAGCATATTTCGAGATGGAAAAGTAAAAGATACCATCTCCAGTGTCTCCGATACCAAATCCATATATGAAGAAAGAGAATTGGTAGCTGCAGAAATCACGACCGCTATAAAGGAATTTCCTTCATATGAGGGCGGAACACAGACAGCCCGCGATTTCTTGCGGAATTATGGCAATCCATGGATGCTCAAAAAATTTTCACCTTTGTATTGGCCAATCGATGTCAAGACACCCATTAATTATTATATTGCAAGTAAGTCGCGGGTGTCTGCATGCGAGGGTGATATCGACCAAATTATGAAGGATTGCAGAATAAATTTGGAAGAAGGGCTAAAAGCAATAAAATCTTTAAAAACCTATCACCATAAAGGAATTATCCTACCTATCGGATTATGGCCAGAAGCTATCGAGTATTTGTTAGAACTGGACTCGGAAACAAGAAGATACAAACTGAACAGCAATGCCTTGAATCTTATCAAATCAGGGAAGCTGGAAGTGTTTGCAGACAATTCAATTCTCAATATTGGAGATTCCGTCGGTGTCAGCAATGCTGTTAATAAATATTTGAATTTATTTGGATTAACTGCAAGCAAAAAAGGGGAATATTTCGATCTTCGCGTTCAAGATGTCGAAAAAGTTCGAGATAAAGGGGCGAGATTCGTTGTCCCCGAAGTAACCGATGATGTTCTTAAAAACGTGCATGCAGACGAATTTCTCTCGAAATATGGAAATGTGGTGACGAAAAAGGATTTTCGAATGATGTTGTTATATGGTTTCGAGCAAATTGGATGGGGGATTTTCACAGGTAAACAAAGCGACAACTTATTGCATGGTTTGACTGGAGGGCGAGGTGAGTGGTTAGGTATCAAAATGATACTGGATAAAGAAAAAGACGGTACAGGATTCAAAGGGCGCCGGATTTCAGATATATGTTCTAGCATACCAGAAGAGGTCGATCTATCGATCGATTCTAAGAAAGTCCTGTTTAAGAATGGAAAAAGAGCGGCTGAAATCGACATCCTTGATGCTCTCTCGGAATGGAATGGAGCAACAAGGACATATAAAACGGCTATCGCTCGTGGGATAAAATTGGGGCATCTTGATGGAAAGTTAAGGACTTCCATATACGATAATGTATTTAACTTGTTATCTTGTGCTGGAAAAATGGGTGCGAAAAATGCTGATTTAATTAATGCTATTTCGATATATGATTTTGATATTGCTCACCAAGACAAAGTGTATGGTTGGAATGAACTTTCGGAAGAATTTATGTCAGGAAAAAGGAAAAATGAAAATAAAGAATTGGAGTATATTCATGGGGCAACGGGTGAATTTGTCACTGTGTTCAAAAAATCTAGCGACGTTTCGGTAGGTGTTTATAAGAAATTGAATGATGAGACTTGCGTGCGATATGAGATCAAACAGTTTCTTGTGACCTCAAATAAAATGGATTTCGAGATTAAATCTGAGGTAGGCATCATCGATGAGAGCGCACCAGACTGTTATGGTGATGCGGCGACAGAACCGAAATGGCTAGGTAAACCTGACAAAAACAAGTGGGATTCACCAATTTCAGTTTCTCTCTTTCAAGATTTGGAATCATCTACTTTAGCGAATGCTATAGCATATGATATCGAGATTGCTTGGGGGGGCAGAAAAATACAATCGCATAACAGATCTGCATTTGAACATATCGAAGCATATTCAAGTATTTCAAGAATATCAAATGAATGGATGATTCAACAGCTTGGACTGGAATCTTTAGATAATAGTGGTGGAACTTGGATTCATAACGGCGCCCTCACTCGACGTTCTTTAATCTGGATGGAGAAAGGTCTAATGGAAGATAGTAAAGGGGGGTTTCTAAGCCCATCTTTTATGGAGCACGCATTTGGTAATCTTGTAGGTGATAAAAAGCATATTAGTATAGCATTATTCGATGCTTGTTTAAAAGATGATGCATTTCATTTGCAAGAATATGAATTTGTGACGCCAATTACCTTTAACGGGAGGGATTTTGCCACGGAATCTTTTTATACCACGGAAAGCCAAGAAGTGGTGAATGAAAAAATTCAACGAGCCCAAGAGACTGTTAATGCACATGGAGTTGTCGCAATTGATTTAGCGAGCATGATGGTCGGTGGCAGTCTAGGAAAAGTACTCGGTATTGTAAGAGATTCCGAGGATGCCGCTTCGATAAATGATGAATTTTGGCATGACTATGATACGATTAATCGGATTGTAGAAATATTTGAGAAGACGGCTCGTGAGTTGAAGGATGGCCAAATATTCCCTGTTGGTATCACCGAGGGGTATAGGGGAAATGATATAATCTCGATAAGCGAATCGTTAAGAAATAGATTGAACGAAATCAAACTCAATATCGGAAGTCGTATTCTTGTATCTTATGGGGAGTGTGGCTATAAATTAAATTCTAGAGCTATAAGACAAGCATGGTTAGATGCTTGGGGTGCTCTGATAGAACCGAGTATCAATTCATACAAGGCTCTGACAGGCGAAGTTGGTGTACTCGCGAAAGGAGTCTTTGATAGTAAAGTGATGAGATCTGAAGAAACTCGTATTGATACCTTAGCGACCGCAATTATGAAAGCCTCCTTTATTGGTTTCTGGGTATCGAGTCATACCATGCCCACGTTGAGCGAAATACTTTACCAACCGTCCAAAGATCAATTCAATGCGATGTGCTTGAACCACAAATTCGATATCCTCGAGCCAGGTTTCGTGTTAGGGGATGATGGCTATTACTATGCTAGGATCAAATGGTTTATAGATCATTCCACAGATCATATCCCAAGGGAATACATCGTAAGTTTTGCCCCAAGTGGGAATATCAACATCAATGGGTTTTATGTCTATACGTCTTTTTCGATTAACGGCATACCGGACGTTGCTTCTCCAAATCATCTCTATTCCTCGATTCCTTCAAGTCAACAGGATAACTTCATGAAGACAGTTCGAAGTGGTAAACCTATACCTTCGGGTTATGAATACCTGTTGTTTCGCCCGGGGGCAAGTCCCTATTGGATGTGGGATTTGATTGATGCATCATATGCTATTGATGGGACTCAGATCTCTCCAAGTGAAGATCTCTCCAAGTGAAGTTCATATCTTTGTCTTTCAATCTTTACAAGATCAAAAAACCAGCAAATGATCTTAATCAGATAACCAGGTTAACGTTAAAATGAGTCTAGCAAAATTGAGAAGTCTTGATAAAAAGTTCCAACTTGAATCATGAATGCTTTGTCTGATTATTGGAAATCTTCTTGATATATACCGTTATCTTGAATGTTTATGATTTTGATAGTCAATCCCATCCTTCCCCCGCCGTGGTATTAAATCGTCGAATAGAATCCATACCGCCTTGCTGCCGGTTTCTTCAAGATTTCCTTGAAGACGGAAATTTTCAACATCTTGAAAACAGATGGCACAAAAATGACTCACGAAATCGCACGAACACTTAATTTCAACACACAAACCATACGAACTTATGCTGAACTCATAGAATACATTCAATCGAAATAAAAATTAGTGGTCGAGAAAACCACGAACATTACCTTCTTGAAAATAGCAAGCAGAGACCTCTAATTCTATCTTGAATTAGATGCTGTAGTTGATTGCTGTATTTTCATCATCTTTAGTAGCCTACACATCTTCCGCTGGTTTTTTATCTTCTGTCATCTCTTTAGGTGCTTCAGCTTGTACCTCTTCTTGGCCATTCACCTTGCTAGGCTCGCTATTCATGGATTTGGCTGCGATAGTTCGCCGTTTTCGATATATGATGATTCCGACAAATGCTACAGCCCCGATTGCAGCGCATGAAATGATGATTATCATTAAAGTATACGGGAAACTAGATGATGGAAGCTGCACGGGTGAAATCGTAATAACGCCACGCGCGCAATTGGAAATTCCCGATTCGCCGCTCGCATTTATCGCCGTTACGACGTAATAATATGTCCCACTTACCAACACAGTGTCTTTCCCCGTGGTCGATTTGAAAGAACCAACCAATGTCACTGATTCGTTCAATGCCGTTATCCAGCCAGTATATCGATAGAGATTATAGGATGCCGCCCCGCTACTGGCGGTCCACGACAAGAGTAGCGTGCCGTTCGTGCTCGGACTTGGTGCCGGGGCATTCAAGATTGGGGGATACGGTTCATGAATGATAACCGTGGCACCTTGGCAATTAGAAATCGCCGATTCGCCGCTCGCGTTCGCGGCTGTCACGACGTAATAATACGTGCCATTTACAAGTCCGATATCTTTTCCCGTTGTCGAAGCGAACGTCCCGTCGATGGTTAGTGATGCGTTGAGCGTCGTGATCCAGCGAGTGTAGCGATATAGCTTGTAGGAGATTGCTCCGGTGCTTGCATTCCATGCAAACGAGAGTGTACCATTCGTGCTCGGGTTCGGTGTTATGGGATTCAAGGAAGGTGCGTTAGGATAGAAGGCTGGTATGTATTTAACGATGAATGCATCGAAATCTCCTGCACCGAAACTGAGAGTGTCTCCCGTTATGCAAACGGTTCCATTCGATGTCACCGATACACCATAGCCAAAATCGTCATTCGTGCCTCCCCAGGTCTGGTTCCAGAGTTGCGTGCCGTTCTCCGCGTACTTGGTTAGAAACGCATCGTAATTTCCTGCGCCAAAACTGTTGGTGTAACCAGCGAGGTAGGCATTATTACTGCCATCGATTGCAACGCAGTAGCCTTCATCGTCACCTTTAGCCCCCCACGTGCGATTCCATTGCTGTGTGCCGCTCGTCGAATACTTGACGAGAAATGCATCGTAATTTCCTGCGCCATAACTATTCGTGAAGCCCGCGAGGTATGGATTCCCGCTACCATCAACCGCTACTCCATATCCCCTGTCATCTTTAATTCCGCCCCACGTCTTGCTCCATTGAAAAGTGCCGCTTGACGAATATTTGGCGATGAACGAGTCGTAAATTCCTGCCCCGGAACTGTTCGTGTAACCTGCGAGAAAGGCATTACCGCTACCATCAACCGCGACGCCGTATCCCCTGTCTTCTCCATTTCCGCCCCACGTCCTGCTCCACTGCAGAGCTCCGCTCGTAGAATATTTAGCGATAAATGCATCGTAACCATGTGCCCCATTACTATTCGTGAAACCCACGAGGAAAGCATTCCCGCTTCCGTCGAAAGCGACAGCCCAGGCTTCATCGTCGCCAGTTCCGCCCCACGTCTGATTCCAAAGTTGTATACCATTCGTCGAATACTTGGCGATAAAACCAGCGTAATCTCCGCTCCCAGATGCGAAACTACTCGTGTCTCCCGCGATGTATACATTCCCGCTCCCGTCCATGGCGACTCCGTTACCCTCATCGTCTACCGAACCGCCCCACGTGTGATTCCATGCTTGCGTGCCATTCGTTGCATACTTGGCGAGGAAAGCGTTGCCGTATCCCACGCCGAAACTACTCGTGTAACCCACGATGTAGGTATTCCCGTTTTTGTCCATGGTGACGCCATGACCTTCATCGTCGCCATTACCGCCCCACGTGCGGTTCCACGCTTGCAACGCCGGGGCTGCACGTGAACTGGTTGCTATGTCATTCGTGTTTTTCAAAGCGTGCGGACATATATTCCGTGTCATTGTTACCTGGCCCAAGCATATACACGCAAGTATCGCTGTTCCGAGGATTACGAGTCGCATTGCCTTACAAACGCGCTTGCGATAAGTGATCGCGGAAATATTTGAATTCCCCATTGAAACGTTGCCTCTTTTTTTCAAATGAGAGCTTGATTTGGACGTTCTGGTGAAGGTCATGATTGTTTTTCACTCCTTACTTTAAAAAGATGCAATAGTGGTTAGAAAATTTCTTGTGATGGAGGATAATTATTCACCTGCTGAACAAATTGACTCTTTAACGCTTTAACGTGAGTTTTAAAACTTTTTTAGAAGGCTTGTTGCCAATATCTCGAACTTGATAGTATATCTTTGAATATTGTTTGACATTCGAAGAAAAAAAGAAAACATGAGAGGATTTTGAAAAAAAAATTCGAGAGTTCATTGTTTTAACACTCCCAAAAACCACAAAAATCCCAAAATTCCCATCGATAAAATCCTCCACAGTGGTGACTACCATTCATAAAACTCCACCACCCGGTTGGACCCCAATATTCCCATGGACATGCCGTTCCAGAATCTCCACAGCCCTCGTCGTCCCCACCATGAGCGTGGTGGTCATGATGAGTATTCGCATTGTAGTACGAACTCCACCACGGGTACCAGCTCCAGCTAAAGCTCCGGATACTCAAGTCATCGATGAAAGCATTGATCTTGGTGCAAGTGCTGTTTATTGCGCTGTTCCTCGCGAGATGGTCGATCTTTCCAATGTAGAACGATAGCTCGTCGATGGATGATTGGTTCGGTGCAATACCCTTCAAGTTTCCATTAATCATAGCGGTTATGAGCTTTGTTGCCCGGTTCACGAGCCCCTTTAGAGTATCAAGCTGGCGCCCGTGCAAGTTCGCGGAGATTTGTATCATTAACACGCTTACCAGCCCTGCAATCTCGTTGAGATCTGAACTAATGGCCAAGTTCGCAAATACCTTGATATCATGAAGCAATGGGTCGATTTCGATCTTAAATTCCGTTTGAAGCGCGGAGTTTACCACCCATGGCTCCCTGTACCTACCGCAACCCCATGCTGTCTCGTTCTCGAAGGTTTCGAGTCCCGTGAGCTTAGGCTTGATATCGTATAGCAGCAAATCGTAAGCCGCATTCGTTGCAATGTAGGATATCAAGGATGTCAAGCAATCCAATTCATCTTCCATTGCTTCTTTTAACCAACTCGCTGGATGCGTCCAGGAACTGTCAGGAGATGACTGCACGGCTTCGTTTAATTGACCGATTCCCCTAACAATATAATTCTCCATGCTTCCAAGCGTCGATAATACTACCATGGTTGATGAAATTGCGTTAGATATCGAGGAATTGGTCTCTAGCGTTGCAGCCATGTCGAGCTCGTAGGTGGCATTTTCGAATCCTGTCCAATCCTTAGGTACGGTTATCGACAGTGTTGTTGTCACGTTCTGGCCGGGGTTTAATGCGAGGGTTCCATCCCATCCCCCTATTGAATTATCCCACCTGAAAGCTGTATTATTGAATGAAGCCCAACTTTCTTGAATGGCTGTTGGATATGCCAGGAATGCAGTTCCAAAGTCCACAGGATTAAAGACGACCCGGTATTGATCGGCCACGTTTCCAAGATTTCTCACCGAGAAGGAATACGTCGCGCTGCCGCCCGGATAAACGCTAGTGAAAATCGGTTTTACGCTAGTAGTTACTTCATGGAAGGGTTCAATCGTTATCGTGCCATTAGCAAACGCATAGGAAAGTTCCGTTCCATGATTTGCTAAATAATAGTCATAATCAAATGCATTCATTATAAATTCATATGTTCCTGCCTTTGTCAAATAACTACGTGGCGGGCAGATAAGAATTTGTCCTGGGGTGGAGGATTCTCCTGGTTGAAGTTTTACATTTGGAGGAAAAACTACCCAATCCGGGTTAGAACTCCAAGTTGATAAATTCTTTTGATTACCATTCGAATTTACCAGGATGCCATAACCGAGCGTTTCATTTCCATTACCAAGATTCTGAACGGTTATCCCATTGTACGTATTACCCGGAACAATTGAGATATTATTCGAGCCTAGGTTGATGTTAATGTTCCTTACACGATTAACAGTAACTGATATGTTACCAGCATATATTAAAACCCCATTCGTGAGGTCTATCTCGACCCTAAAAAGTCTCACTCCGTATGCTAGCACTGGATTATTTGGAGGAGCTATGGTCAAGGATACAGAATTCGAGAGTGGATGAATTCCGCTTGGAGACATTATAATCGACCAGGTTTCTGGGTCAGCAGATTCAATATATGGAACACTGGAAATAGTCATTCGAACATGAGTTGAGGAGAACGAACCACGTAGTTGGGGTTGTAGATTGACTGTGATTTGTTGATTGGGATTTATGAAATAATTTTCTTGAAGGTTAATGTTTTCAAATATCGGGACCGATAAAGCATCATTAATTCCCTCGCGAATCAAGGTACCATTCAATTTGGAAAAACCAATTTGCTCTATGGTAAATGCAGTGTTGTAGGCATCTAACCATTTATATTGACTTCTCTCCGATGCATAATTTTGCTCGAGAACCGCGGGATTGCTTATTGGAAATGGCATACTGTTTGAATTTATACCAGACACAGCTGCCGGGAGAACTGCTGCGGAAGACTTGAGTGTGGAAGCGAAATCACCATATTGGTCTGTACTAGTAGCTTGATACCCGTCAAAATCCGGGGCAAATAAGTACCACTGCGTGTACCAAATTTGAACCTCCATTTGGATATCGTAATATAGATCTGCTGCTTGCCATGATGTTGGTATTTGCACGGCAGCAGTGATAGCTGGTGCAGTCACCCCCTCACTGACCTGCTGTCCAACCACCCATTGCCCATACGTGTAGGTCCCAGCACTTGTTCCGATACCCAGTCTCACAGATAATACAACTTGGGTCGGTTCCAACGCCCAGAAGAGGTATGGCGAATCCGTGTGTCCATCATTTATATATGTCAATTTTAACTTAACTGTTTGACCAGCGATAAAGCTACCATCATAACCGGAAGGCAATATCCAGGTTGTCGCATTGTTTGCAGTAACTATGGACACATGGGGATTTTCCCAAACCGTTTGCAATATCGAGAAAAGTATAGATATTCCTGCAACAATAAGACCAGCCGCGACCCCATAGGGACCGCCACCTATAGAAATGGCGATAATTGTCACGGCCAACGCAATGCCAACCGATAGAGCGAATCCTTCCCAATTTAACCATATCAAGGAAGCAGGTGCATTAGGTTGCGAATTGTAAAAATTTATTATTTGAATTACCGCTATCACAACAGAGAATGCAAAGCCTATCCAAGCACAAACTTTAGCAAATTGCGCAACATCTTCTACACCGATAATCGTGGCATATGCCGTTGTGAATAACGAAAAACAACCTGCTGCTAAATTAATCCAGGTTTGTGCGATATCGAGCATCGAAGAAACGGCTTCTTCTTCGGTTTGACTCGTGGGTTTGGGGCCTGTTATTCCATACTCCTGCAGCAACTGCGCGATATCGACAACAACCTCGTATATGCCCAATGCAATATTGACGATTTCACCGACTTCTATAACTGTCTTTGTGAAGGACGAGAGAACAGTTGAAGCGCTAGTTGGTTTTGATGTTACGGTATCGATTTCTCCGTTGTTGAAGGTAGCCGTGTTTAAGCAATCCCATGATTGGCTATATTGTTCCTTCTCAAATTCAGCATTGTTGACGATTTCCCAATTATTATTAATATTATCAGAGAGACCTTGCAAATTAGCAACTGCAGTTTTATAATCTCCTGTGAGACCTAAAATGTCACCTAACCCAGCTTGCAAAGAATCAAGTTGGGCAACAAAGTCACCCATTTCTGAAGATTTAATACTCGAAGGATTTTCTGTTTCAGATAAAAATTTATTAAAGTGGGTTAATGCAGCGTCATCTTGAAATACTTTTTGTATTTCGGCACGAATCAACACGCCTTCCGGATCAGTCGGATTGTCTAATGTTTGTAATACCGGAGTGCATTCTTGAAACTGGGATTCTATGGCGCTTGATGCCGATTCGATATTTGTTTGGCATTCAGCAATTAAATCTTGTAGTGAAGCAAGTTCACTTTCTACAGGGGTCATATGGGAGGCCAATGCTTGCTCAATCAAACTTTCCTCTGTAGTAAGTTCACTAAATGTGGTAGTTTTCTGGGTTATTGCTTGGCGCAACACGAGATTTCCATTATGTATTGTATCCGTTTCGGTAATTATATCTGTCTCTTCATCTTTTATCTGAACAGAATTATCAATCTGGTCGATATTTCGTTTTATTACTAAACCCTCTTGCAACTTTGAACCAGAAGAATACGTAGTTTCAGTCACAGAACTCAGTTCATAGTTCTGCGAATAAAGACCATCTTTCGATGTATATTGTTCATAATAACTATTTGTTATTGAATTTACAACATCACCGACAGGGGCCATATCACCATAACTTGAATCATAAGACGCTGTTACAAATGTTTTCGAATAAAATGATAGATCATCTTCCCAATTTCGCGGGCCTCTGATAGCTGCAAGAATACGTAATGGATCTAGCAAATTAACTTGGCATCTGACCAACACGGAGTTAAGATCTGGCACTTGAGGATATGTTTCAGGATTATGTATATAAATAGCATAAACTTTTAATGGAAGATTAAAGAGGCCGACGGTACCAGAACCTAATACATCAGCACCAACATTTGTCATGACCGTATTCGGCTCAATGTTACTGTTATAGTAATATAGCGTCGTTAACAAGGTTTTTTCCACAAAAGTCTTACATCGTATCACCTCGTATTGAATGGCTCCGATGTCTTCTATCTGGATAGCTTGGATGACAATAAGAGGGTCATCCCAATTATAAACGTGAATTATCGAGATTTGGCTGTTGTTGTTTGATTCTAGCACCAGCCATACCAAGTCAAAACGCAAATCAATGATTCCATCATCTTTTGCTAGACTACTATTTTCATAATAAAATGTCGCCATCCACGACGAATTGCTAAGATACATGGGTTGATAATAGACTAACGCTTCTGGATTAGTATTACTTGAAGCATTTAGCGGTGTCGGAGCATAGTCGCCATCACCTGAAACATTGTATGACGTTGAATTAGGCAGAAAATTATAGGTTACAAAGGTTTTGCTAAACCTTTGAGAAAGATTCGAACGGGAAGTTACAGGGTTACCAAATATTCTAACGGCTGGTATGACTGATATGTTCAAAGGGTCTACCGGTACACGAGCACGAGCACGACAATAAATGCGTCGGTGTCGCTGGCTGGAACGTTTTCCTCGACCTCGGGGAAGGACACGGTGTTTTCTAACGGCACGTGGTATTACGTGGTGACGGCAGTGAACGCGAGCGGCGAGTCTGCAATATCAAACTGCCAGAGTGCTATTGTCAAGATACATTTACCACGCACCCCATTTCTGAATGTTCCTACCCCGAATCCGAGCACGAATGGCACGCTATTCTTGTCGTGGACCGCCAGTAGCGGGGCGACATCTTATAAGCTCTACCGGTACACGAGCACGATCACGACGATCAATGCATCGGTGGTCTTAGCTGGCACGTTCGCCACCACGTCCGGAAGTGACACGGTGCGGAAAAGCGGCAAGTGGTATTACGTGGTGACGGCCGTGAACGCGAGTGGTGCGTCGGGAATTTCCAATTGTCAATATGGTGTTATCGCGATTCCACCAGGTCCGCCGTCCCTAATTTCAATCACGCCCAACCCGAGCACGAACGGCACGCTATTCTTGTCGTGGACCGCCAGCAGCGGGGCGACATCCTATAAGCTCTACCGGTACACGAGCATGATCACGACGCTCAACAGGTCTTTGGTCCTGGTTGACACGTTTTCCTCGACGTCGGGGAAGGACACGGTGTTTGTTAACGGCACGTGGTATTACGTGGTGACGGCAGTGAACGCGAGCGGCGAGTCTGCAATGTCAAATTGCGTGAACGGGGTGGTAGCGATACCTCCAGCATCGCCGCAACCCCCATATGCTTTGATTGCCATCATCGTCATCGTTATCATCGGGATTTGCACGATTGCCGTGATCGCGGCTCGTCGAAAACACGTGACCAAGAATCGTCTGAAACCAAAGGTTCCTGTTACTTCCCAGATTCTAACCCTTTCGTTGAGTGAAATACCGCCTGGTACAGCGAATAGAACGGAGTTGCAACCTTCTACCAATGCTCCCGTTATAATATTGGAATCAATATTAAGTGGGAGCAGGGCGGCCTGGAATCCATTCGAGATTGCATCCGTGCTGGGATTCAAGGAAAACCCCGAGTTATTCTACAAGTTTCTCTCGACGGTCAACGAGGAACGCGCGCGCCTCGAGCCCGGAAGTAGTGAACTATTGCGATTCGAATCCGACCAGGTTGTGCTGAACCTGGCGATGAGTAACGAGGAAAAAACGTGGTTTGTTGAAAGATTCCAGCAATTCTTGAATGCATAGCAACAGATCGGATTGTAAAAACTTACGCTTTTTTCGAATAAATTTAAAACGCAATGTCGGAGCAGTGTGCATACGTTGCCTAGAGTATCTCGAAATTCCTCTTAGAAAGGGTTTTTACGAAACATCTCGTGAAATTTATGGAATGATTTCTGGCGTCAATTCTCGGCCTCGCCGAGGTTTTTTGGGAGGAGGTAATTTTCACACATTTGCTGTTCAATAAACACGGGGTCGAGCGAACCGACATTAACTTAATTACTATATAATTACAAGGAAATATAAAGTCGCAGATAAACCCTGGTACATATCGCATTGCAAATTAACTATAGCTAAATCTTAGAGTTAATCTTTTGTTCGTAATGTAACTATTATAACTGTCGAGATCATAGAAGTCCACTCGTCCATATATTAAGAAATTGTCTATGCTTTTTGCTGAAGATGGAGTTTGCTTTTTATTGATCATATTAACAAGATTGTTGAGAAGATTCAATAACCGCTGTGCGGACAAGAAATTATTCATAGTTATGAGTTTTTCTTTTTTACGATTTTCTAGAGCGATCAGAATAGTGTATGTCGTACCGGCGGCGCTGCTTATAGTTCGCAGCGATAAATTTTTAATCGTGTTGACGGGAATGATTTTCGAAGCCATAATTCGTTCATGTCGAACAGAATATCTTTCAATCGATATTGTTTTGTCCATAAACGACATCAGAACCCGCTTTCGCACGAATAATCCTCGATAATAAAGATTACCAGCACACAACATAACAGGGACGCTTAGAATAGATACAACAATGGCAAAATTATATGATCCGCTAACACTTGAAAAGATCATACCAAGTGCTAATGTTAATGCGATCATCACCAGGAAATAGAATAACCAAAGATAGAAAATCTTCTTCTGATTGTAAAGTAAATTTACCTCGATATAAACCTCATTCGTTGAACATTTGAGAATTTTCACTTTTTCTGCCAAATATACGATTGTCTTTGATGTCCCCGAGAAGAGATACGAGATCAATGCTTTTCGCCCTTCTTCAGCATCGATAGGGCGCATCTTTTTGCCTAGGATGTAGGTTTTACCATTGGTGCCAATCACCATTAAAATCCACTTTTTTATTGAGTTCCGCTCTGTGTCGCAAATCACGTCTGAAATCGTGTCTAAAGGCAATGATTTAAAATCGGAGGCAGGAACCAGTAACATGTTCTCTTGTTTCGAAGCAATGATGTTTTGAATTTTGCGTGTCTCGAAGGATATAACCAAATCGCCCTTTTCGTTAATGGCAATATTATTTGTAGCGTCCATTGTTGGATTCCTTTTTCCATTTCTCAAAGATTTAACAATCTCATGGCTTATAATCCTATTCCACGATAGTTCAATTATATGAAAGTTCATTACTCTGTTATCATCAATCGAGACTACTAGTTGGAGGGATTCATCACATTTGTAACTTGGTTGGAACACTGCAATCCTATTTCATTTGTGCCCCCTGAGATGGTACATTTCGCTCCTTGAGAATGTACCCGAACTGTGCTTGTTGCCTATTGAGAGAAGTGGCATTGGATGCGAGCTTGTTATCTACGTGCTGTCTGACAATGCTATGAACCCATGGGACGAAGATAAGTCTTTATGCGAAATCCAGTAAGTATGGCAGCGGATTCAGACCGCTCGTGGCATTCACGCGGGCTCGCACCCAAAAGGTGCGAGTGCCAAGGTATGCGTGGAAATGCACTGAATCTGCTAACCTCCCGTGTAGATAGGGTTAGCCAAGCGAACCCATGGGAAGCGGTTGTGCTCTTGCATTTGAAGCCTGGTAAGGCGTATGCTGCGAAAGGAGGTTGTCAAGCAACTCAACCAAAGCATGGCATTGACACCAGGTGAGCAGTGGGGTTATTCCCTGCTGACTCTTTGAACGGTAAGGTGTCGAAATGCGGGCGTTAGTAAAGTCCGAAGATCAGTTCTTTGAATATGAAGACGAATTAGCATTTTTGCAAAAGCCGGAATGTAACTTCTAAAAATTAGATTTATAAAAGCAAAATATTTATAGCATGAATATGTCCTAACAAAAAATTGACCGCGAATAACGGTCTCGAAATGAAAGTTAGCTATAGAAATCTTTTAATCTTGAATTCGACTTATTCAGTCGAGAATTGCCTTTGGAATAAATGAGTGAGAAACAAGCATCCTATCATTAAGCAATCGCGTCCCGGATTGCAGGATCGTGAAATTCAATAAATTAACAACTAATAAAAAGGACGAAAGATCATGGTTCGAGTTAAAATAATAACATTGATAGCCCTGGGCATTATGCTGCCGCTCTCCAACATGGCATTAATGCGATCTTCAGCCACACCATCACACCCGATAATTACCTCGTTCCCGTTTGCGATGCAAAAAGAAGATTACGGGGTTTGGAAAACTTCAACCAGAGAATTAATAACAACGGTGGATCACGAATTTGTAAATGGTTCATGGAAGACCACGACCTCTCCACTCATGTATAACATAACGAGTTATTCGAAGATTGTGATGAAAAATGATACTGTATTCAACGAATCAAACAAGTGTAATTTGACCGTAGACGAATTCGAAAATTCAACGAATGCGCCGAGCATGACCAATGCCTCCGATTGGTTGTGTACTGAGAGCGGTTCATCAATGATTTTAAACAAGACTGTTGAAAGCTTGGTGCCTGCATTCGAAGAAGATCGCGTACTTCCAACAGACGTGGATTTGAATGTGATCTTTGGTCCTCTAATGCAGAGCGAGTTTGGAGAACCGTTGAATGAGTCTTCCAGCACGGTTAAAATAACCTATTCCATACAAAAATGGATATCGAGTAACCAGACGCAAGTAACGACCACGATGGGGAACATGACTATAAATGATCAATTTGCCTACAACATGACAGAATATTATAATAATAGTGGCACCTGGACACTTCTGGGATCGAAGATTGATAACGGGACAGAAAAAGTGGGGTATTACATGACAATCAATTCCAATCACCTGCTCAATTTCGAGAAAATGATGGTCACGGTAAATGGTTCTACCATCTCTTCACCCACGGAGTGGGAAAACATTAACGGAACAATAAATGCCACTAGTCGGCTGGTCTACACGGCCTATTTTCCCTCCGCGCCCCTAAATCTCCTGGCGACCGGGGGGAACATGCAAGTGGCACTCTCGTGGCAAGCCCCGTTAAGAAGCGGCGAGTCGGCCATCACAGGGTACAACATTTATCGTAGTACATCCCCCGGCAGCGAGACCTTGTTGACGACCACAAGCAATATGACCACGTTTACTGACACGAGCGTGAAAAACGGGCAAATTTATTATTATAAGATCACTGCGGTGAATGCTACTGGTGAAGGAGCTCTGTCGAACGAGGCATGCGCTACTCCTTTCGCCAGTATTACTCTACCTTCATCCCCGCGAAATCTCCAGGCGACCGCCGGGAACGGGCAGGTAACACTCTCGTGGCAGGCACCGGCGAACAACGGCGGATCTGCAATAATGGGTTACAAGATCTATCGGGGTTCGTCCACAGGCGACGAAACGTACCTGTCGACCATCGCCAATGTGACAACTTACATGGACAAGAACGTGACAAATGGTCAAACCTATTATTACAAGATTAGCGCGGTCAACGGCGCCGGGGAAGGAATACAATCGAGCGAGGCGAGTGCAACGCTTTCGACCACGAATATTATGCTTTTCATCATCGTTGCAGTAATAGCGGGTATTGCTATCGTTTCGATTGTAACCGTTGTTAGTGTTCACAAGAAAAAACGTATTATGTAACTCACAAGATGTAGCTCCAATAGGTTTTGGATCGGGCGCTGCTTCTTGCTCTACTTCTAATTTTTTGTCTAGAGTATAGCTTCCACCCGGTTCTCGAGCAGTCAATTCGTCTTTATATGTACGATTACCGATGTTTGACACGAATAAAGTTGAATTGGTGAAATACAAGATGGAACGAAAAAAGGCTTGTTTCGTAATATCAAGCCTCATCTTGGCTTGTTTACTATCGATTACCTTGAACAAAGGCAACTTTTGCCAGAAAGTTGAAAATACGCTTGGAAATGCGATTATGAGTTCAAGTGCACCCGCCGCCTATATCACCATCAATAACCCGATAAATTTGAGTCAATGGGTGGCCGGCACTACCGACGACATCGCCTGGTTTTCAAGCGGAACCAGTGGCTTCGTGAACATCGATTATTACTATGGCGGGTCATATTTTGTAATAGCACAAAACGTGGCTGATACCGAGTCTTACTCTTGGACTCTTCCCTTGAGTTTGTCTTCTGGTTCTTATCAGATCTACATTGAAGATGTCTCTAATTCCAGCATCAATGCTACTAGTGCCTCGTTCAAAATTATCTCGGCGATCCCAGGTTTTGATGTGGCATTCACCGTGCTCGGATTTTTCGGGGGTTCTTTTGGAATAATACTGACCATATTGAGAAAGCGTCAATTGTACGATTAATTTCTCTATTTATTAATCATGTTTCGATTGCTGGTGGTCGGCACATTTTCCTCGACCTCGGGGAATAACATAAAATTTGCTAACGGTACGGGGTATTACGTGGTGACAGCAGTGAACGGGAGCGGCGAGTCTGGAATTTCCAATTGCCAGAGCGTCGGCGTTAGGGTTTACTTGCCTCATCCGCCATCTTTGAATGTTCCTTTCCCGAATCCGAGCACGAACGGGACGTTATTCTTGTCGTGGACTGCCAGCAGCGGGGCGACGTCCTACAAACTCTACCGGTACACGAGTACGATCACGACGCTCAACGGGTCGGTGGTCCTGGTCGGCACGTTTTCCTCGATCTCGGGCGTTGACACTGGGCTCACTAACGGCACGTGGTATTACGTGGTAATAGCAGTGAACGCGAGTGGTGAATCAGTAATATCTAATTGCGTGAACGGGGTGGTTCAGATTCACAGTGAACATGGAGAAACAAACCTTTTCAAGGTTATGGATATATTACAATATTATAGGAAGTTGGTCGACGGGAGGACCATCAAGCATTCCGTGATTCAAAGATGAAGTCTTGCCAGCATCTTCCAACAAAAACATACCGTTATAATAAAAGCCGGAAGATATCTTGGAATGACGTGTAATCATCGATGCCCGCGTTAATCCGCATGAATTCCAGCAATATCAACGTCTTTAAGGAGCGTGCACCGACGCGCACGCCACTTGTTTATAACAAGAATTGTACATCATCGAAAAACGTGAATCGCTCATCCATGAACAAGTAATCAACGTAGCCAGTAAAGTTTGGAAATGCGTGCAATGCGATATGCTTCCATGACGATACGAATGCAGAATTGACTTCGTCTTGGGTTAATATTCTTGGCGATTTGCATCGCTTCAGATACATTGGTGCTGTACGAGTCACCAGGGCTGAACCAATCCAAAAATCAAGCGTTTCGAGATGACCAAGAACGTGTCGTGATGGTCGTCCGCATTTTTTCGGTGCATGACGCGGATACAGCGCCTTCCATCCTGCATAATATTCCTTGTGCACGTTCATGTGAAAGATGGTCTTCCGGGGATTACCTAAGAAATCATTTAATTGCGTTTGATAGATGCTTGGTTCTCGAGAATAGAGCAAGATGATCATGAAGCAACCCGTGGGATATTATCGAGTAAATACCGTGTAAAAAGCAATTTAATGTTTTGTATTTCGATAATAATCACGATAAAATAATGTTCGTGAATATTTTTTCCCATCCTTATGAGTCTGTGCTTTTTTCACGAGAATTCATGCGCCATGTCTTGGGATTTTAAGATCAAACTAGGAATTCCCGGTTTCGTGAAAATTCCCGACGAAATAATCATGAGGATAAAAAGTCAGAGAACGATAAGAATTTGGCAATCAAGGCTATCCGAATTTGTTTTAAAAAGATGAAATAAGCACATAAGTAATATTAATTATTGTTTTTGATTCAATGTAAAAATATTCATTGTCTGCAATAAAATCGGTTTTATGAAAATTAAGCAATCCTTGGCGGAAAAATCGATGTTCGAGACTATCGCGCAAATGCTTCACGAATCCGATTTAAGGAATCTACCTTTGCACGAGGTTATCTTAGAAGATGAATCTAGTTATTGCAACACCGCCAAGGAATCCGTCATCGAACGGCTGCAGCACTCGCTGGACGTGATGAAGGAATCCCTTGAAAAGGCGGCCCAGCATGATCCGGAATTACCTATCAAGGAGGCAATGCATCAAGCGAAAAAAATGAATTCCCCGGGGATATTTCTCGATAAAAACATGAAAGAAGCGGTCTTATGGGCAATGGAGATCGCCGAATATAATAGCGGGATGGGCGTGATCGTTGCTGCACCAACCGCGGGATCGTCGGGTGTCTTGCCGGCAACGCTGTTCAAGGCCAAGCAAATGCTTGGCTTGTTCGATGAGGATCTCTTGCACGGGCTGCTCGTCGCGGCGGCCACCGGCGCCATCATTGGCAATCATGCCACGCTTTCGGGCAGCGAGGCCGGGTGCCAGGCAGAGGTCGGTGTCGCGTCCGCAATGGCCGCAGCGGGTATCGTGCACATGGCAGGAGGGACGACGCACCAGGTTGAACACGCGATCGCCATCACGCTCACGAATGTCATGGGCCTCGTGTGCGACCCGGTTGCTGGCCTGGTGATATCCCCGTGCGTGAAGCGAAATGCGATCGGTGTCATGAATGCGTTTCTCGCCGCGGAGATGGCCCTGTCGGGCGTTGAATCCGTGATACCAGCAGACGAGGTCATCGAGGCCATGATGAATGTTGGCAAGAAACTTCCGGCGGAACTCAAGGAGACCGGACAGGGTGGCATTGCCACCACGCCGACAGGGCTCCGCATCAGGAAAGCCGTGATCAAGGATAAAAACGATCGCCCGTGATGTTGCGCCGGGTTGTACTGCGAAAAAATGCAGGTTGGCAGTCCAAGTCTTAATTTGACATTCCATCAAATTTCGAGAAAAAACTCGCTTTGTCATCGCGAATGATGTACCCTTTTTTCGTTAACTTGACGAGCTTCATGTCAACGAGTGCCGAGATCTTGCGTTCGACGCAATCCTGGGGAATCCCGGTCAAGAGGTGAATCGAATTCACGTCCGGGAGGCCTCGATTTATTGCTTTCAAGATGGAGGATTCTTCTTGACCAAGCAAGAGTTCGAGGTCTTTGGGCAAATTCACGTTGATCCCTGTAATGAAAAAATGATTGAACGAAACGGAAACTCCAAAAAAAAGGGGAGTATCCAGAAATTTTATTTCTTGGCTTTAACGGCGTCCAAGATGTACTGGCGTTCAGCAATGAACCAGTGGATGTCCTGTACTTTCGCGCCTTTTTTGAAATAATCGCCGGCTAACTTCTTGACATCAGCCTCGGCTGGTTTCGCGACGATCTTCTTGACATCCACCTTGACAGAAGCCGGGTTTGTCTTCAGGTCAGGCTGACAAGACTGGCCTAATTTCACGTCTGCTTCTGCCCAGAGCCAGACATAGTCGTTGTATGACTTCTTCGCTTGTGAGATCTCGTAAGCTTTCTTTTGGATCTCGACCTTTTTCAATTCCACCGTCGTGCCGCTTCCGGAAGACGCTGCGGCTACTGGTGCTGGTTTCGCTGTTTTTGCTGGTTTGGTTGTTTTGGACATAATAAGTGCACCTTATTCTGTATGTAGGTGTTCAAGCAACTCATGAAGTTCCTTTTTTATAAACGTTATATGATTAGTTTAGGTATTTGTGTCATGCTTACCGGATTTTCATGAGAAATCACCTATCATGTTTTCAATTATCTACAATTTCGGGAAGGAGATCATTTAGAATACTTCTTTATTCATTCATCAATGGTGAAACGGGGTTATATAGCGACCCGGATTGGCAAGTAACAGTATAATCGCCGGCATTTTATTTTCCAGGGCACGGAGGCATAATATTCTTATGAAATGATGGGGACCTTGAAGATCGTGAACTGACATGATAATGACGACGCTAGCTTCGTGGATCGATGCTTTTTTCGACATGCGCGAAAACATTCCGTTCTCTTTCACCTTTTGTGGCAAGCATTCCGATGAATTCATCGCGACATGGCAATGTTCGATCGAGGATAATGATGAGGATGATCGCCACGTTAAAACTGTCGATTTCGTGGATCCGGAATCATTATTGCATTTGTCTTGCGAATGCACGCTTTTTAACGGGGACGATGCCGTGGAATGGGTTTTGCGGTTCAAAAATGAAGGCGATGGTGATACCCCCGCCATCACGAACATCCTGAGCATCGATGCAACCATTATTGAAAACCCCAAGGATGCTTGCATTTTACACCGTGCGCTAGGCAGTAGCGCGCAACGAAATGATTTCATGCCTGTTGCTGACTTGATCGAGGAAGGTAAAAGATTGGAATTTTTTCCCATTGGCGGAAGATCGTCAAACACGTCCATTTTCCCGTTTTTCAACATTGAAGAGCAAGGGGAAGGTGGCATCATTGCGGCAATTGGCTGGTCGGGTCAATGGGTTGCGGGTTTCCAGAAAGATGCCACGGGCGTACGCATGCAAGCTGGCCTGGACGTTGCAAGCTTGAAGTTGCACCCGGGCGAGCAAATTCGAGCGCCACGCATCCTTCTCATGGCATGGAAAGGCAAGGATCGGATGGCCGGACACAACATGTTCCGCAAGTTGTTGCTCGACCATTACGTGCCAAGGAAAGATGAAATGCCTGTGATCTTGCCAATCGCGAACAGTGGCCGTCGCGGGCAAGTATTTGGCGAGGAAGCGAACAAGTTTACCGAGGAAAACCAGCTCGAGATGATTAATGCGATGAATCAGTTCGGGCTCGACTGCATCTGGATCGATGCGGGGTGGTTCGTGGGCGGATGGCCAGACGGCGTTGGTAGCTGGTTTCCTCGCCCGGATGGTTTCCCCCGTGGTTTGCGCCCCGTAGCAGATGCGGCTCGCGACGCAGGCATGGGATTCGTGCTCTGGTTCGAACCCGAGCGGGTTCACGATGGCTCCTGGCTCGCGGAAAATCATCCTGAATGGCTGCTCAGCATTCCTGGTTCTAACAATCACTTGCTTAATCTCGGCAATGACGAGGCCCGCCAGTGGTTGACCGATCACGTCTCGGGAATGATATCGAGCGAAGGTATCACGGTTTATCGCCACGATTTTAACATCGACCCGTGGGGTTTCTGGGAGAAAGGTGACGATGCTGAAAACGAAGCCGATCGGGAAGGCATCACGGAGATACGGTACATCGAAGGCTTCTACAAGTTCTGGGATGGTTTGCTCGAGCAACACCCGGGTTTAATTATTGATAACTGTGCAAGCGGGGGGCGGCGCATCGATCTTGAAACGATCTCTCGCAGCGTTGCATTGTGGCGCAGCGATTACAAGTATTTCGAGCCGATCGGGCAGCAGTGCATGACCTACGCGCTCAGCCATTACGTGCCGCCCACGTCCACGGGCACGAAGTTTCTCGACGCCTACCATTTTCGCAGTGCAATGACTTGCGGGGTCGGGATGAACATCGATCCTTTCTTGCCAGATTTCGATGCTGAAGCCCTTGCAGAGCGAATCGCGGAATTCAAGCGCGTTCGGCTGCTCTATTATGGCGATTTTTATCCGTTGACCGATTATAACACCGAGGATGATGCCTGGATGGCGTATCAGTTTCACCGCGACGACCTGAAGCTCGGCATGATCCTCGCGTTCCGGCGCGATGCAGCCAAGAACAATACGCTCGTGGTCAAGCCGAAAGGTTTTTTGCCAAAAACAATTTATTCGGTGGAATTCATAGACGAATGTATCGAGAAAAGTATGACGGGGGCGGAGCTGACAAGGGGCATCACGATCAAGATACTGAAAGCACCGGGCTCGGTTCTCGTCATTTATTCCTGGTAAAAAAATCCTTATTGTGCTTCAGAATGAACTGATCTTATGAAAGAAACCGTGATAACGATAATTCCCGCGCGAATTGGATCGACACGATTACCAAGAAAAGTACTGCTCCCCGTTGGTGGCAAGCCCATGATCCAGCTGATCTACGAGAACGCGAGCAGTGCTTCCTTAATCGACGCCGTTTTCGTCGCGACGGATTCCGACGAGGTGCGGGAAGCGGTGGAATCATTCAACGGAAATTGCGTAATGACTCCCTCGGAAGGTATCTTTTCGGGCAGCGATCGGGTCGCGCACGCTGCAAAAACGATCGATCACGACATTGTCGTGAATGTGCAAGGTGATGAACCATTTATGACAGGAAAAATGATCGACGAGGCAGTGCGACCAGTGATCGATGACGAGAATCTCGTCGTGAGCACTCTTTGTCGCGAAATCACGCGGCCCGAGGAATTCGACGAAACGGGCGTTGTCAAGGTAGTCCATGATCTCGACGGGAACGGCATGTATTTTTCACGCTCCCGAATCCCCTACCCGCGAAATCCCAACAACGTGAAATATTACGAGCACCTGGGCATCTACGTGTTCCGCAAGGAGTTCCTCCAGCAATTCGTGGCGTGGGAGCCAACTCCACTCGAAAGAACCGAATCGCTGGAAATGCTCCGGATGCTCGAACACGGCATCAAACTCAAGGTGCCCGTCACCAAGGAAGACACCACGTATTACATGTCCGTTGACACGGCTGAAGACTTGGAACGAGCGAATGAATACTACCAGCTCAGGAGCGGTGCCGATGGTTGAAATAAACAATGCTTATCTGGATTCCGTGGAATCTGAATTATCAGATTCGATTCAAGAACGACTGCAAGAAGCCATCCAGGCAATCATGAACGTTAAAAAGTCAGATGGTAAAGTAGTCGTCGTGACGGGGTCTGGCCCAAATATACATGAAGGTGTCACGACGCTCGTGGCAGAGCTCATCCGGGCTGGCATCGTCGATGGCGTTATCACGAGCAGCGCGGTCATCGCGCACGAACTCGCGGGCTCGCTCGACAAGGTCAAGCGGTTGCCGGGTGACCAGCTCGGCCTTGCCTTGCAAGAACCCGGGACATATTCTATCCCTGATAATGACAAGTATTTCCTTCCCCGAGGCGAGCTTTTTGAATTCACGGAGATGGACGATGCAGATTTCGATCGGATTGCCGTGGATTTTGACCTCGACCGTATGCTCTTGGAAAAAGCCCGCGACATCGAGGGAAAGGTAATCATCAAGGCGGCTGGCAATATGGCCTATCCAATGGGACCGCGCACCGAGCATCTCGCGGAAACGCTCTTGAAAACATGCAAGGAACGAAATGAGCCGCTCGAAACAATCGCCGGGCCCGGTACAGATCCTAGAACTATGATCGGCGCAGCAAGCAATCGTGGCGTGCCCGTGCTCGTGAGCATTCCCCAGATGATCGGTGGAGGCAACGTTGGCATCTGCATCGGTGATTCCATCTCTATTCGTGACCGGTGCACGCGCATCGCCAATCTCTTATCTAGCGCGGGCGCTATCATCGAATCTGCGCTTGCACTCGCGCAAGAAATTCACGATGGCCCGTTCGAGACGTACACGGGACACGGTATCTGGGCGCGGCAGGCGAATGCAGCAACCTATAGCTTACGGGATAAGCACTTGATTCGTATCGACCTCGACCCCGCGTTAAATACCATTTGGGAAAAAGAACGCGAGGGTAGCGAGGTCCAGAAGGCCATCGACGACGGGAAGCCCAAGACGAAGCTGTTCAAGGTACCCTTCCGCATGGAAATGAGCGGGTTTGCCCGCTTGGAGCGCTCGTGTCCCATCATCGGTGACATCGGCGTGATCTGGCCATTGCTCGCCAGAGGCGTCGCCGAGCAGCTCGGCATTGAGCTCGAATTCACGTGTTATCCCCAGGCTTCTCCTGATGGCCAGGCAATACGGGAGTTCATAGTCGAAAACGTCGATTTCTTCGATTTCGCGAGATTCAACGGCGAATAAATCTTCATGGGTGAGATTCTTGGCCAATAAAACGATTCTCGTGGCAATTCCCGCGCGATACAACTCGGAAGAGATATTTTGCAAGACGCTAGCCGACATTGGCGGGAAGCCAATGATCCAGCACGTTTATGAGCGGGTTTCCAAGGCTCCTGGCGTGAGCAAGGTGATCGTGGCCACCGATCACGAGAAGATCAAGACAGTCGTGGAAAATTTCGGGGCGACGGCCATCCTTACTGGTCCCCATATCTGCGGCACGGATCGCATCATCGATGCCTACGAGCAATTGGATGAAACGTTCGATGTCATCGTCGACGTTCAAGCCGACGAGCCATTTATAGAACCAGCCATGATAGGTGAGGTCACCAAGCCATTGATCGATGATTCTGAAATCCCAATGGCCACGCTGTGCTGCGCGTTTGCGAATGAGGAGGACTGGAAATACCCGTTTAACGTGAAGGTGGTTAAGAATCTGGAAGACTTTGCGTTGTATTTTACCCGATCGCCAGTGCCTTTTCAACGAAACGAAGGTGAATCCAGACTCTTCCAGCACATTGGGATTTACGCGTGGCAAGACTGGTTTCTGAAGTCCTATCCAAAAGATCCGTCCTATTTAGAGCTCACGGAGTCCCTGGAACAGCTTCGTGCCCTGGAAAATGGGTACCAGATCAAGGTCGTTGAAACAAAAACGAAATATAGAAAAATCGCCGTAAATACCCCCGAGGATCTAGAAAAAGCCCGGCAACTTGTCGAAAAAAGGAAGAAAAAGTGAGTTAATCACGGAAGAAGACATTCACAAGATTTCCCAGGACACGGGATATTCCAAGGATATGCAGGCATACCGCGAATGGCTCGAATCAAACCCCTTGCCAGTGCCATCGGAACGTCTAACAAGATGGCTCGATTTGGAAATCGGCATGTTCGCGCATTTTTCGATCAACACGTTTCATGACCTTGAATGGTCCGATGGCACGCTTGATCCGGCGACGTTCGATCCGACCGAGCTTGATTGCAAGCAATGGGTAAAGGTCGCGCAAGAACTCGGGGCGGGATATATTGTCATGACTGCCAAGCATCATGACGGGTTCTGCTTGTGGCCAACGGAAACGACAGAATATTCGATCAAAAGCTCACCGTGGAAAGGCGGTAACGGCGATGTTGTTAAGGAATTCCTGGATGCTTGCAAAGAGGCGAGCATGCTTGCAGGGCTCTATCTCTCGCCGTGGGACCGGCACGAACCTTGCTATGCTGACAAGGAAGCTTACGATGACTTCTATGCGCGGCAATTAACCGAGCTCTGCACATGGTATGACACGAAATTCGTGGAGCTGTGGTTCGACGGTGCTGGGAGCACGGGCCGGGAATATGATTGGCAATCCATCATGAGTATCGTCCGCGAGCGCCAGCCCCAGGCCATCGTCTTTAACATGGGCGACCTGGACATACGGTGGGCTGGTAACGAGGATGGCCACGCGCCGTATCCCTTATGGAACGTGATCAACAGGAACGAGTATGGCGGCTTGCGGGAAGGCAAGCCAGAATATTTCTGGTTACCCGCAGAGGCTGACAAGCCCATTCGCTATCACACGTGGTTTTACAACACCAATAACGAGATGATGGTGAGCTCAGTCGAGGAGCTCGCGGCCAGTTACATTCAGTCCGTGGGGCGTGGTGCGAATCTCATCCTCAACATTGCCCCGGACCGCCGGGGATTGATCCCCGATGTCGACGCCATCGCGGCCAACGAATTTGGCAACGCGATGCGGAAGATTTTTTCGATGCCAGTCGCATGTACATCTGGCCAAGGGAACATCATCGACCTTACCTTGCCCGGGGAAGAACCTTTCACGTTCAATTGCATCGTCACCCAAGAAGATATCACCCAGGGACAACGGGTCATCGAATACATGATTGAAAGCGAAATCGATGAGGAATGGTCGACCGTGGTCACGGGGAGCAGCATCGGCCGCAAGAAAATCGATCTCGTGACGCCAATGACGACGAGTTCCTTGCGACTCAGGATCAGCAAGTACTTTGCCGAGCCGATCATCATGAACTTCGCCGCGTACAGCGCTCCGGAATTCAACGAGTACCGGTCCTACATATTTGACAATAATTCTTGAGGAGAATCCGTGAAATTCGAAAATTTTCTTCATGAAAATGAACATAACCAATATTTCAAACCAAGATGGATGATCATGGAAAAGACGAATTTTCAAGGGAAAAAGATACTGGTAACGGGTGCCACAGGCCACCTGGGATCGAACATCGTTCATTATTTGGTGGATAAACAAGGCGTGAAACCAAAAGACATCAAAATATTTAATCCGAAAGGGACGCCGAAAGAGAATCTTGCAGGCATTCAGGGCCTTGACTTTCTTGATGGCGACATCATGGATTACAGTTCCGTGAAAGCTGCGGTCGAAGATCGCCAGTTGATCTGGCACGTCGCGGGGAATACGACCTTCGATCCATACAAGCGGCGGGGGCAATGGCTCGTCAATGTCGAAGGCACGAGAAACGTCCTCGATGCCGCCAAGGACGCGGGAAAGGTCGAAAAAATCGTGTACACGTCCACGGTCAACACGCTTGGCGCTCCGAACCCACCGGGCAGCATTGGTTCCGAAATCACCAGTCCTTACGATGATGCCACGAGAAACGCTCATTCATTCGAGACCGCAGCCGAGCTTCTAGAATTTGCCAGCAAGGTGCACGATGGTTCCGCAGGGGACAAGTGGTGGAAACGAATCGGTGTTGGTTATTTCGATTCTAAGCTTGCAGGACAAGAACTCGTTAACAAAGCATTCTCGGACGGAGGTCTGCCCGCCGTGTCCGTACTACCTGGAACATTCTTCGGGCCCCGGGATTTTTTCATCGGAACTGGCATTTACATCCTTGAAGTGTACCAGAATAAGCTTCCGGGATATATCCCGACCGGATTCCCCCTCGCGCACGTGAATGACGTTGCCCGGGGCCATGTCCTTGCCATGGAAAATGGAAAACCAGGAGAGCGTTACATCATCTCTGGCCCGGTAGATGACAACCGGTACCTCATTGACATGTTGCACATCATTGCCAAGGTCATCACCGCCGAGGAACCAACCAAGAAAATAAAAACCAATTGGAAGCCTATTCCGATCTGGTTAGCGATGTTCGCTGCACGGCTTTCGGAAGCATGGGCAGGCTTGACGAAAACCCCGTGCTTGCTGAGCATAGCAGCTATCAAGGCGGCGAAGGCAATCTCGTTTTATACTAGCGAAAAAGCCAGTACTGATCTTGGCTATGAACCCGTTTATTCCTTCGAGGAAGCGGTTCAAGATCATTTCCAGTATTTCAAGGAAAAAGGAATGCTTGGGCTTAAGGGGCGAAAAATCTGACAGCTCCGCTTGATTGGGCTAAAGGGATCATCTGGTACCAGATCGTCCCGGAAAGGTTCGCTAACGGCGACCCCTCTAACGATCCGATGACGGATAAGGTGTTGATCGATTGCCAAAACAAGCCAGATGGATGGACGATCACGCCATGGACCTCGGGATGGTTTGCTCCATCCCCTTTTGAGCGCACGTTTAGTAAAACATTTCGCGGCTCCATCTTCACACGCCGGTATGGCGGCGATTTGCAGGGTATCATCGATCACTTGGATTACCTCGAGGACCTTGGCATCGATGGCTTGTATCTCACGCCGGTGTTCGAATCGGTCTCATTGCACAAGTATGATGCGTCTATGTATCATCATATCGACATTAATTTTGGCCCGGATCCCATCGGTGACCAGGAATTAATAGCACGAGAAGATCCCGCAGATCCAGCGACGTGGCAATTCACCGCGGCAGATAAGCTCTTCTTGAAGCTCGTCAAGCTCGTGCACGACCGTGGCATGCACATCATCATCGATGGCGTGTTCAATCACACGGGGGTACATTTTTGGGCGTTCCAAGATATCGTGAAAAATGGGAAAAAATCAATTTTCGTGAGATGGTACAAGATCCGGTCGTTCCTTCCAACGAAAAGTAACAATTGCAATTTCACGTACGACAGCTGGTGGAATATAAGTTCGCTCCCACTGCTAAACCGGGATGACACCACCATGCATCCGGATCCGAAGAAACATGTCTTCGACATCACGAGACGCTGGATGGATCCTGATGATGACGGCGATCCCTCGGATGGCATTGATGGATGGCGCCTCGATGTCCCACGTGATTTGCCCATTGGCTTCTGGCGAGAATGGAGCACGCTCGTGAAGAGCATCAACATCAGTGCACTCTTGACCGGCGAACTATGGGAATTATCTCCGGATTTCGTGGCGAAGGATGGTCCTTTTGACTCGCTCATGAATTACGACTTCGCGCGAGCGATCGATGATTTCTTCGTCGCGAAGAAAACCAGGGTATCGGCGTCGCGATTCATCGAGGCTTTGCAAACCATCGAACGCTCGTATCCCGATAATTTGTATTTCTTGTTCAACCTGCTTGATTCACACGATATTGAGCGGGTTGCATCGTTGGTGATCAATCCCGATCGAAAATTCAACACGGACAAGGACGAGAGCAATCCAAAATACAATCCACGCAAGCCAACGGATGAGGAGTATGAACTCATCAAGCTCCTCGTTGCATTTCAAATGACGTGCAAGGGCGCCCCGATGATATATTATGGCGACGAGGTTGGCATGTGGGGGGCACATGACCCGCATTGCAGGAAACCCATGCTCTGGGATGACTTAACTTACGATGACGAGATCATCGACGCGACCTCGGGATTTCACGTGGGTTTTGGCAGGTATTCCGTTGTTCCTAACGCTGGTTTACGCGCGTTCTATAAAGAAGTCATCAAGCTTCGCAAGGGAAGCAACGCATTGCTATATGGCAACATGGAGTACCTTCCCGTGAAAGCAGGGGTAGACGCGATTGGATTCATCCGGAGACACGACAAGGAAGTCATGATCGCCATGTTCAACATCGATAAATATGACGTGAAAATTAACGTTCCGGTGGACTTCGAGGCAATCCAGGATGCTTTAACGGGTGAAATGATCGAACTTCCAAAAGAACATCCCGTGATCATCTTGAAATCAGGCACGTTCAAGATACTCCGGGTTGATCCTCGTGAAAATGCTAGATAGGAAAAAAAGAGTAATTGGTTGAAGGGAAACAAATGATTCACGCGATTTTTCCATGACTTAAGTTGCTGAAAAGATGCGCTTTGGATTCCCGTGGAGTAATTGCTCTGCAAGGTCAACGGCATCGGCCTCCGTCGCCACGAGGCCTCGATCATGAAGGTCCTCTAAGGTCCGGATCACGACATCCTTCGCCATGAGGAGCGCCCCGAAGCTGCCTTCGACGAATTGACAATCGCCGCCGAACACGCTGGTCCTCGCGGCGGGCAGGCCATCGATACCAGTTCCAGCCATCGTCCCGACCTCGATCAATTCCGTCAACGTGCGCTGGCAAGCCGTTGGTGATATGATAGGTAGCCAGCAGAGATCAGCAGTGATGTTCAAGATTTGGTGAAGCATTCCCGCGAGGTTATTATAGGGATAATTGCCATGAAACAAGTCGAATCTTAGATCAGGGAATTTTTCATACAGATGGCTCATGTTGATCGCGTTTGAATCGCCGTAGAACATCCGGGCCAGTCCCGTGTGCATTTGTACCGGTACTTTCCAATTCATCGCAGTCCATTCCAAGATGTAATGGAACATGTAATCTCCGAATTTCCACAAGTCTTGCTGCTCGAATCGTGGCTTGTTGAAAAGTCCGGTAATGATGCTCGTGTCATCATCAGGCTCCGGGAAGTACAGCGGACGCGTGTAGGCGCATTGGTTTTTCAAGCAGATATAATTGCCGCTAGCCTTGAAATATTCGAGCATTTTTATCGTTGCGTGGCAATAATCCTCGAGCCCGTGGAAATCTCCAGGTTCCATAGCAAGTTTCTCCGCAGCAAACTTGTACACCATTCCCGATGCGGGCGTTATTTCCCGCGGCACCTGAATACCATCCATGACGGAAGGAATGCCGGCAGCGGCACGAATCGCAGGAATTTTCTCGCTCATCTCGACGTGAGCATCAATATCAATGTTGAGAATGGCCATGTCCAGATGCATCCGGTTTTCGATGACATCCTTCATGTGTCCCATCGGATCCTCTTGATAAATTTCTTTCAAGATCTCGTCGAGGCGTTCAAGATACTCGATCGTGATGGGTGGCTCAAGGCCATGCAATTCTTCGATAGCCCAGAGCATGCTTTTCAAGTAAGCCGTGTGCTTGTACAATTCCAAGTGGTCGAGCCAGTCCTTCGCTCCGGCTTTATTTTGAATGCCATTCAAGTAGCAACCATTAAGAAGATACGGGAGTAAAACATTGGTTTTTTCGATTGCATCGATCCATTGCCCTGGTGGGCTCCAATGCTCGTGCGTGTCGATAACCTTGACCTCTTCGAGCTCTGTCCAGAGACGGTTGTAGAATGCGGAACACTTGTTCTCGCGCAAGGATGAAAAATATGGCATAAATTGTTCTTGATTTCAAGGGAAAACAATTTTTCTAGAAAATTTATTTTCCAGAAGGTAAATAGGTGATTACAAGGATATTGCAATTAATTCGAGGGATAGAGGACTCATGCCGCAACTGGATTTACAACAAGAACAGATTCTCCAGGTCATAAAGCACACGCTTGTGCAATTCGACGTACTGTGCAAAGAGTTGGAACATGCCAAGAAGGGAACTTCTTCAAATTCTCTTGCAGACATCGAGATTATGAAAGCGCAGTGGAATGGCTACTTGGCAGAACAGCATAAATTAAAGGCGGATTTCGAAACCTGTCAATCAGAATGCCAAGCATTGTCACAAGGCGATGCCAGCAAGAACATTAAGAAAATAAGGAAATTATACCAAAAACTTCAAGATGACGTGGCCCATGTTACCGATATCCAAAAAAAAGCGCAAGAACTGGAAGAAACCATTTCCACGCTCGAACAACAAGCACGAGGCGAGCTCCCCTCTATCGATGACTTAAAAAAGCAATACAACACGACTTTCGAGATCGTTCAAGGGTTTCGTCAATCGGTGCCTGACGTGTACGGCGAGGCGGAACGACAAACGGGCATCTACTTTTTCACGGCCCCAAAGCATGAATGAATTCAATTTCGCAGAAGTGTCCTTATTCTTTCAAATAATAGCGCGAGCTTGAAAAAATCAAGCCGCCAGCCACCATCAGGCACAGTGTCATAAAGGAAAGATAACACAAAATCGGGAACTCGCTTTTTTTCGAGATCCCGTGCGATCGCATCTCCGTCTTGGTTACGGCCTTTAGTGAAACATGATTGATCGCATGCATTTTCATCATCCCCGAACACGATGTTCCCCACGGGATAAATTTTACATTCCAATGGTTTGAATGCTTGAATGGTGCAAGCATTTCGGCCGGGATCGTAAAAAATACAAGATTCATGATCATCTTTTTCTATATTTTCCAAGCTTGAATTGATTTGGGTCAATTTTGTTATCATAGCTGGGGAAAATGGTGGCACAGCCTGTAAAAATTGTCCCTTGTTCATCAATTGAAAATAATTTCGATCTTCGGGTAAAACCAAGACAGAAAGCATGTAATACATTTTATTTCGAATAAAATCGTTGATATCAGCCCATGAAATCCCTATCCTGAAGTTCTTGCAACAAACCCCGCATCGATCGCACGTGAAAGCGATTGGCACCTCGATCTTTATAGGTTCCATGCTTTCTCCAATGGATTTAATAATCTTTGTAGGTTTTGCCACCATATGCTTGATTTCACCAAGAACCTTTCGTCGATTCATTGTTTTCAAGCATTCTCTAAATGAATTTAGTTGATTCTTGATGGCTTCGTCAGCCTTGCTGTAAAGAAATGAATTAATGATATTATCAAAGGCGACAGACAAAACGGTCATCCTCAAGTAGGAATACGGGTTATCACGGCTATGCAAGTTTTTTAAGGGGGATTTTGCATACCACCTTCATGACTGAGACAATTTCAAATTTATCAAGTAACCCGATTTTGCGGGTTCGAGAAGTGACCTTGTTCAAGCACGGGGTCTCATTTTTCACGTTGAAAGGGAACGTGGATGGATCGACGACAATTTCCCTTGAATTCAAGAAGAATGAGATGAATGATGTCTTGAAATCACTACTCGTTCTTGACATGAGCGGAGGGTATGTTTCGTCGATCGCTTATGATGCAGATCAAGACATCGGCAAGATTCTTGAAAATGTCGCTGTTGATCTTGCCAGCAAAGGTAGCTTCGCTTCATTGGTAGATAATTTCAAGGGAGCAAGCACGCAACTTGATGTTGGCAATGAAGTCATCACGGGACGTGTCATGGGAATCCAGGATTACACGTCCATCATTAACCAGCGCGAGATCACCCGTCCATCGCTTATCATCATGGATTCCGATGGATCCATCTTGCAAGTCAACTTTTCCGATATCAAGAGCATTAAACTCGGAGATCCCAAGTTGCAGAAGGATCTCGAGTTTTATCTCGATACCATCATCGCGGGCAAGAAAACGGATGCAAAACGCATATACATACATTGCGAAGGCGATGGCGAACGCGAAATCGTGGCTAATTACATCCTTGAAAGCCCCGTGTGGAAGACCAGCTATCGAATGTTGATTCCCGAAGACCCGAAGGATGACATGTGCTTCTTGAGCGGCTGGTGCCTCGTGGAAAACACGACGGAGCAAGATTGGGATGACATCGACATTGCCATGGTCGCGGGCATGCCCGTTTCGTTCGTGTGCCCGATCTACCCGCCTACCTACATCACGAGGCCGGTCGTGCAACCCCCGAGAACAGCGCAGATTGGCCCTGCAAGCATCGAGGACACGCTCGAGAGCGAGAAAATGTTCGAGGAAGCCGAGGCCGCACCCATGATGAAAAGGGAGATGGCAGCTGGATCGGGCATGGGTTATGGTGGAGCCCCTGGGGGAGGAGGCGGGCCAATGCGACCAGCCGCGATGCGGATGGCTGCAGCTCCTGCCCCAGCTCCGAGCATACAAGCCGCTGCCAAGCAAGTAGCGGCACAGACCCAGGTGAGTACGAAGGATATGGGTGAACTCTTCGAGTACCGGATTTCAAAACCAGTTACGATCAAGCGCAAGCAATCTGCTCTCGTTCCCATCGTCTCGAAAGACATCAGCGGGAAACGAATGCTGCTTTACGATGAAGACCAGCACCCGAAGAATCCAATGTCTTGCTTGGAAATCACGAACACGTCTGGCATGACGTTGGAACAAGGTCCAATCACGATTTTCTACCAGGAGAACCTTGCAGGAGAGGCGATGCTTCCGTTCTTGAATCAGGAGGAAACACGCTTACTCTCGTATGCATTAGAACAGGGCGTTGTCGTAGACAAGGAAACGAATTCCAGCTCGACCAGCGTTCATGGTGTTAAATTTGGCGGTGGATATTGTTATGAATATTATTACAGGACGATGTCCACCACGTACAAGATACGGAACAAGACCGACCGAGATCACGAGCTCTATGTCGATCATACCAAGACATCGGGATATGCTTTGTTCGACACGAAGCTAGCACCCAAGGACACGCCGAACCACCACCGCTTCACGATTTCGCTCGGCGCGAAGAAAAACGTGAAGATAGTCGTGAACGAGAGGAACGAAACTTACAACAGTTATTCTATATGGAACCAATCCAAGCAAACGTTGCTTGAAAATGTGCACCGGTACCTCGATAACAAGTGGATTAAGGCTGGCGAGGACGAGCTGCTTGCACAAGTAGGTGAAATCCTCGAAAATCTCAACAATGTCAAGCAAGATCTTTCAAAGCGTCAGACTGAACTCAATGAAATCTACCAGGAGCAAGATCGGTTGCGGAAGAACCTCGTGAGCATCAGCGCGAATCCGTCCAAGTCCGAACTTGAGCTCCGCGAGAAATACGTGATGAAGCTTGATGCTCAAGAGACGAGACTGGAAGAAATTCAGGATGAGATAAAATCCTTCCAGCAACAAAGTGATGAACTTTCTTCACAAGTTTCAAAATTGCTCGTTGATCTCGAGAACGTGTCAAAGGGTGCATAAAATGGAAGCAGAAACGACAGATACAAGCAATGTCATCGAAGCACCATCCATAAAGAAGGTCGTGATGTTCAAGTCTGGCATGTCATTCTACGCGATGAAATCTTCCGTAAGCTCCACTGCACTCCTTGATATGCAATTCAAGGCGCCCGAGATGGATGATATCTTGAAAAGCTTGTTCGTCGCTGACTTGAGCCAGAACGGGTTCATCAGCAACATTTCCTACGATGCAGCACAAGACGTCGATCAAGTATTGAAAACCATCTCCGTGAGCTTGCCCTCAGGCAGGAAAATGTTAGAGGACTTCCTGGCAAGCATGAAAGGGGCAAGCGTTCATGTGTCGCTTCCTGGAAAAAAGGAAATGAATGGATCAATCGTCGGTATCGAAAGCAGTGAGGAGATAAACGATAAAATGGTGAATCAAGAACCATTACTCTTGCTGATGGATCGTACATCAGGCAAGATCTCCAAGATTCGATTCGCTGACATCAAGAACTTCAATCTTCTCAACACGGATTTGCAGCACGATCTCGAATTCTTGCTTGAGACCGTTATCTCGCGCAAGCAAAAGGACATGAAATCATTGCAAATCCGTTGCGAGCCATCAACTGACGAGACAAACCCCCGGGACATCTACATCAACTACATCCAGGAATCCCCGGTCTGGAAGACGTCATATAGGTTAGTATTGCCAGGTGAAGATGGCAGCTCGTCCATTTCGGAAGGAAAAGCCTCTTTAACCGGCTGGGGTCTCGTGGAGAACCAGACACCCAACGATTGGAATGACGTGGATCTCACGCTCGTCGCCGGGATGCCCGTTACGTTTAAATACCCCATCTATATGCCCCAGTTCATAGAACGCAAGGTAGTCCCGCTTCCAACAAAAACGAGTGTTGGCCCAGCGACCATCGAGGAGGAAATGGACTTAGATCTTTTCCCGGAAGGTGAAAGTGAATCTCCCAGGTCGAGGGGTCTGGGTATGGCGTCAGGAGGCATCATGGCTATGACATCGGTGCCTGCCAAGCCTCAAGATTTCGACGATACCTTCCGTGCCATGAAGAATGCGATGCAACAATCAATCTCCACTTCAACGAAGGACATGGGGGAGTTGTTCGAATATCATATCGGGAAACCCGTCAGCATCAAGCGTAACCAGAGCGCGCTCGTGCCCTTCATAAGCGAGGAAGTGACCGCCAAGAAAGTTTTGCTTTATGACAGGGCAATTCACCCCGTCAATCCAATGGCTTGCGCTGAAATCACGAACACGACTGGCCTCACTCTCGAGACAGGCCCGATCACGCTCTTGATCGAGGATAGCCTCGCCGGTGAAGCCATGCTGCCGTTCTTGAACAAGGATGACACCCGCTTGTTAAATTATGCCCTCGAGCAAGCCGTCGTGGTTTTTTCCGAGGAAACCACCGAGAACCAGCGCGTGCACAAAGTGAACATTTATGGCAGTTATGTGTACGAATATTATCACGAGGACAAGCATATCACCTATACGATAAAGAACAAGGCAAAAGCGGAGAAAACATTGTATCTTGACCACGAAAAGTTTTCCGGATTTACCGTGCTTGATCCACCAGTGGAGCCCAGCGAGACTGCGAACCGGTGGCGTTTCGTGATCGCCCTGGAACCGCTGAAGACAGAAACGTTCAAGTTCACGATGCGGCGGGAAATATCAAGCTCGATTTACTTGTGGGACATAACCGCTAGTTGGATAACGACCAAACTTGCTGGTTACGTTAAAAGCAAGTTCGTTACCGACAAAGTCCGGAAGGTGCTTGAAGAAATCGCTGGTTTGAATGCACAACGAGCCGAGCTGGAAAAGCACAAGAATGAACTCGTTACCGAGAGAGACGCGCTCAACCGGGATCAGGATCGATTACGTGAAAATGTCAAGATCCTTGGTGAAGGGGACATTGAAAGCTCTCTCAAGGAACGATTCGTGCAGAAGTTATCCGGCCAAGAAAATCGCTACGAGGAAATCAAGAAGGAAATCGAAAGCATCGAAAAACAAGTTCAAAACATTCGCAAGAAAGCTGAAACCAAGTTCAGGAATATATCCGCATGATCTTTTTTATGAATCCTGAATCATTGATTTTTTTTCTACCTTTTCTTGATCGCTTGCATGCTGGCCTTGTCATAAAGCATAGAGCCAATCCAGGAGGTCCGGATTAACCGTGCCCTTTCTTATACCAGGATCATCGTTCAATATGGTATATTCGAGCTTCCTCATCGTCGTGAACTTGGAAGCGTTTGCCAGGATTCGATCCATCTCGTCACGGCCAATACCGAGATAGGAAGGGGAATACTTCAAGTCGAGGCCATCAAAAAATTCTCGCAAGCGTTCTGGCTTGATGAATGCTCTGGCATCTTGCAAGTATAGCGCCACGAGGGTCATCAGGGGGATGATTTCGCCATGAACGAACCGTTTTTGGCACGTCTCCTCTGCAAGATAGAACAAGAAATGCTCGGAGCCTTCAACCGGCCGTCCCGAAAATGAAGCCCCGCACAAGGCCAGGGCCTCCAGGAATGTTTCATAAACCAAATTGATCGAATCCGGCGTTCCTTGCTTGTAAATATCTTGTTGATCGAGAATCTTTTCGATCAGGTTCTTGAATGCGACGATCCCACGCCGTGAAACTTTTTCGCCAGTTTTTTCTTCGGCAATTTCCCAATCGGTGATGGCACTGCACGATGCTAATATATCTGCCAAACCACCTAGCGTGAGCGTAATTGGTGCCTTTAAAATGAAATCTGGATCGACGATCGTTGCCGTCGCGTGCCTGGCGCCAGGAAAAAATAAAATGTTGTTTTTCCGGAGCGCAATTGCCATGTTCAACCACGATGTCGTTGATAATGCTGATGGAATGAGACATAACTTGCATTTCGTCCTGAGCGCGAGATATTTAGATGCATCCATGACCCGGCCAGCACCAATTCCCGCGATCCATGATGTCTTGATTTCGTGAACTATTTTATCGAGAGCCAAGACCTCGATCGGGGGATCCATGATAATAGGAAACCTTTTCTCCATGATGATAGATTCCAAGCAAGATCGTGGTGCCGGGGAAGTCACGATCGTTACATTCTCGTGGTCTCGCAACCAATTTTCCACTGCGCCACTTTTTAATAAGACGGGCCTGCTCAAGTAGTAACGTGCGAGCCGCTTCATGATGCCAAACATGTTCATTCAAGCTTTTTCAATCATTCGCGTTGATTGGACCATTTCTCACGCAAGATATCGTCCATGCGATAATGTGTATCGATTCGTTGGTTGAAACTCGAAGCTGTCAACTTGTCCTTAATTACAAATTCCTTTCCAGTTACTTCTTTCTCGGTTAATCCGCAATCTCGACAATGGTAAATGATAATACCGACGCTATATCTATTTGGAGGGGTATCCTCATAATCCACGTTCACGCTTTGACACGTCGGGCAAATTGGCACGATTAGATTGACCTCGGAATTGGAGAATATTTCTGTATGACATGTATTTTTTCGTGTTTTAACTTTTTCCCAGCGGGCGCATCGAGTGAAAGGTTAAACCACGAGCATGCGTCATACCATCAATGAGCGCGGTAAAACCCTCGATGGAAACATTGCCGCTAACAAGCATCTTGATCGTCCCGTTTAGCGAGCTAGGCACGAAATCAGCGGCAAGCAGGAACAAGATGATGGACCAGTTACTAACAAACATCAAACACGTGTTAAGAGACGTTTTTACCATCTCGTGGACAAAGTTTCGCGTGCTTGATGAACGTCTTGTTTTCTCTTTCAAGGAAACTGACATGTCTAAGGCAATTTTCGCCCTTTCACATGTTCCAGGAATTCTGCGCCTGCATTCTTGCGTGGAAACGCAAAGCAACCCAGAGACCATTGCCAGAAAAGTTGCTACATTGCTTGCCCCTGGTCACTTTCAAGTTGATCCTGGTCATATCGAAATACGTGCATTATATTTTCTAGATCAAGCCGAAAAAAAGCGATTGATAGACCAGGTAACCATGATTTTGCAAGAAGAATCATCGAAACACCAAGGTAATGATGATGCGAAAATCCCTGTTTATGTTGAAATGCACGGATCAACCGGCTTCGCCTATCTTTCGTTCGCCCAACATGCCGGATTGAATGGCAATCCAGTGGGCAGTGAAAACCCTCTTGTGGCAGAAATTATCGGTCGTCCAGGGGATCTTGTTGCATCTATTTTGGCCATCAAGAGGGGTGTTGTCGTGACCCCGGTCTATTTTTCCATCGGTGAAAATGCAATCGAACCCAAAGTCTATAAAGATCTTTTGAAATATATCAACGATGTCATCGGTTTATTCCACGGATTTCCTATGAAAAAAACATTTTTCGTGTTCCTGGAGAAAATTCAAGAAGCAATGCAAGAAAACATGCCCACAATGATTGACCAAGATCCGTGCACGTGCTGCATCATCTCGCGGTACCTCATCATTGCCAGAATCGTGAAGGAACAACGTATGGTCCCGTTCGTCATTCAAGGCTTGGATATCTCGAAGGACCTTTCCTTATCAACATGCCCTGTAGACAAGAGTTTGGATCCTATCCTAAATGTTACTAATTTAGCCCTTGCAGATCCAATTTTAACAATGCAACAACCGTGGCCTTCAATTTTTTCCCAGTATTACATGAATTGTCCCGTGAATTCAGATAAGCGCTCTGGATATTCTTGGAATTTTTGCAAATTCTGGAAAGATACTATCTCTTCACCCGTGGGGAAAGATTTCGTGACAGAAATATCTGATTTCTTAAATTACTATATTCTCGAGAATTTTTCATCAGTAGTCAAGCAAATTGACGAGACATTCGATTTCAACGCGTGAAAATTCAGGTTCTCTCTTTCATTCGCAAAAAAAAATCGAGCCATTCCTACCCCGAGCGGAATAGAAGAAGGATCGACGGATTGCACCGGAGTAAGAAGCTCGCGCGCTAAAACCCCGTAAACTATATATATAGCTTTTACTGCACTACGTGAAATTGCAATATCATGGGCCGTTTGGACCTTAAATGGGAAAAATGCCGATCTGGTCCAACCCCGTCGTTTCCGGCAGCCCATAAATGATGTTGTAGCATTGGATCGCGTTTCCGGCGGCACCCTTGATGAGATTATCGAGCGCGGTCACGATGACAAGACGATCGGACAGCGGATCGATCTCGAAGCCAATGTCGCAATAATTCGTACCAACGATCGTCTTCGGGTCTGGTAACCTGAAAATACCAGTTTGCTTCTTCACGAGTCGCAAGAACGGTTTATCCTTGATGAAATCACGGAATGCCTTGTAGATCGGGCGCTCGTCCTCGGGCTTGGATTTCAAGAAGACATGTATCGTCGATGCGATGCCCCGCACCATGTCAACCGCGTGTGCAGAAAAAGACACCTTCATGGCCTCGTTCTCATCGGCCTCGAACCATGGCAGGATGCTCTCCTCGATTTCTGCCGTGTGACGATGTCCTGTTAATCCATACGGGCGCACCACGTTAGCACGGATGGGATGATGATCCGCTTCCGACGGCGTGGAACCCGCACCCGTCGAGCCAGTTTTTGAATCGACGATGATCGGGAATGGCTTGATCAAGCCTTCCATAACGACCGGTAACAAGCCATAGATGGCAGACGCTGCATGGCAACCAGGAACAGCGACGATGCGAGCAGTCTTAATGCCTTCCTTGTTAACCTCCGGCATGCCATAGACTGCATCGTTGATCAATTCCGGGCAAGCATGCTTGCCATAAAAATATTCGTAATTGCTCATGTTTTTGAGCCGGAAATCAGCGCTTAAATCTATTATTTTTACCCCCTTTTCAAGTAATCCCGGGACGATGGTTTGTGATTCCCCGTGAGGGGTTGCCAAAAACACGGCATCCACGTCCGTCGTGATAATATCCAGGTTTGGCATGACATATTTCAAGTTTGTTAGCCCATCAAGGTTAGGATTCACGACAGAAACGGGTTTCCCTGTTAATTTCCTGGATGTAATGTATTTGATTTCAGTTTCTGGGTGTTTCAATAACAATCGAAGCAATTCCCCGCCGGCATATCCAGATCCACCAATGATTGCAACTTTCATAACTATCAAGCATCTTTGACTCTTTCAAAATTTGCTGAAGGCAAATACGTGATCCTTGCAATCTTGAATGAAAAACACGATTATAACCTATCGGATGATAATTCAACCGATTCATATAACTATTGTTGAAATCGCGAGTATTATCCGATAATTCATGAAAAAACAGAGTAAAAAACGTGGGAATTCTATCGGGTTTCAACACATGCATTTTCAGCAGAAATTCAGCCATATCTTGAAAAAGAGCATCAACCTTGCTGGGGAAGGGTCGCGTAATAGACCATCCATTTTCCAATACTCATAAATGCCTCTTCAACGTTGGTTGCATTCTTTGATGAGCAAAACGCTGCGCCAATGCATCCAGCATCGGACGAATATTGAGCAGCAACCTCGTATGGTACCTGATGATTCGGCAAGTCATATTTCGTTCCGACGAGCAAGATAGGAACAGCAGGTGCTTCCTTACGGATGATCGTGATCCATTCTGGTAATTGCTTGAATGTTTCATAATCGGTGATGTCGAAGCATACCAGGGCGCCGGACGCACCTCTGCAGTAATCACCGAGCAAGAATCGAAACCGTTCCTCGCCCGCAAAGTCCCATATTTGCAATTTAATGCTGACGCCATTCTCGAATGTAATATCCTTGATGCTGAAAGCTGCACCGATGGTCATTTTGTGGTCTGTAATGAAAGTATTAGTACAGAATCGCTGTACCAGTGCGGTCTTACCGACACCACCTGCACCAGACACGATCAATTTGAAAATCCAAGATGCCACGGTCATATTTTATTCAGCCAATCGGACTTGGATAGTAATTAACTCTATAGATACTACGAACCAAGTGAATCAATTTCTAGTAACTTCATTATAACAATAGGTAATTAGAGGCTTTAAGGATATAAATCTTTAATTACGAGATTTGGAAGGATTATAAGGATAGAAATAGCCCTTTGAAAAACATTTTTTAACGTTGAAAGATGATATAATTTAATCGTATCTTGTTTTATCGGTGATAGAATCGATGAGTTCGATAGTGTATTATTGCGCGAACCGAAAATGCGGAAAGGAAATCACGCCTCAAGACCTGGAGTCATTACCGGGAGTCAAGTGTCCTCATTGCGGCGGCCGAATATTGTTTAAAGCCAGGCCAAAAGTGATCAAGAAGGTTAAGGCGGTATAGAATTTTTTTTATCAAGAGGTTGGCTTCCACATGCCAGCCATTCTCTTTTGCTTTAGTTCCTCGTGCATTTTTTGCAAGTACTTGTAAACTGTCGTGTGATTTTTTCCACTCAAGAGCATGTTGACTGCTTCTCGTGCGATCTTCAATTCTTCATATTTGCCAATTATGGATAGCGTGTTTCCATAAATGGAGAGGTTCACATCTGCCATTTCTTCGATCTTTTTCCATGTCTTCCCGGCTTGTCCTATTAATCTTGCCTTTACCTGGTGTACACGATTCGTGGAGTTACCCATAACTCTTTCTAAATCGATGATCTCGAATATGAATTCCTCATCCATTAATTTTTCAGCGATTGCAGGATTAAAACCCCTTGCTATCGCTTTTATGATGTTTTGAGCCACCCAATCCCCGAGCATGGATTCATCGCCTTCCACCCTCTTGATCACGACGTTACCTGTCTTGCTATCTATTTCGATCTCCGTGCCCGTCAAATCCTCTATCCGTTTCTTGACATTGCCATCCTTCCCTATGATGACAGCAACGCGATCCATTGGAACCATGAAAGACATGATAAATTGCCACTTTTTAAAATGTTAATGTTTATTTTTTCGTAGTGAGTTGTACAGTTTGTTCAAATTCACAAGCGATTAAAGAGTTTAGAGATTATCTTATGTCCGATGCGAACGAAAAGCCCGAAATTTCATCGTACGAGAAAGGTATCAACAACCTTTTAAACGATATGGAAAAATATGAGGCTTTAATTTGGGCTTACGTCCTCCGGGTGAACTCGAATTTTCATTCAAATGAATTTCCCACAACCCAGATAACAAAAATCATCATGGCTAAACTGGGCCTCGAAAAAACCAAGTTTTCGCTCTTTCACAAGGTAATTCGCATAATCTTGAATAAATGGGAAGAAACCGGCATTTGCGAGCTTGTTTCAAATTCGCAAAAAAAGAATGCTCGAAAAACAAAAGAAGTCTATCGATTTAATGATGACGGATTAGAAAAAATAAAGGCGAGATTCATCGACAAATGCATCGAGGATATAATAGAAAATGTTGATGTCGAAAAAGATCTACAAGTACTCAAGACCCGGGATAAAATAATCGAGGACTTGATGTTCAAGTTTAAACAAGTCTAAATCTCCCAAGCATCTAAAATTCATCGACGGCATCGATGACTTCAAGAAATTTTTCTCCTTCCTTGTCCAGATAAAAATATCCGTCGTTTTCCTTAATCAGGTTGAGGCTTTTTAGAACGGGAATTCGACCTTTCACGCATGATAACGGCACGCCCGATAAAAAATTGACACCTCTCATGTCCATCGGTCCAAGTCGAAGGACTTTCAAGATCTTGATGCCCATATCACCCAAGATCATTTTGATGGATTCCCGGTGTTCCATTATTAAATCCAACCCATTTTTACCGGATTCAATGTAGATTGCGAACCTTCATTGTTCTTGTCTTAAAAATCCGAGAGCCCAAAAAATTTTCCCTAAATTTTTCCTACTCACGAGACAGCGACTCGCCACTCTTTGTAGGGACTTGTGCTCGGGTCAAATCGTGAAACGAGCTATTATATTGGTACTCCGACAATTCTCGTTTGAAAAAAGGAAATTTATCTCAATTCCGCTTGAGCATTGCATTCACTAGCGCTGCAAATGCTTCGTTCACGTTCCTTTCTGATTTTGCAGATGTTCTGAATACTGCAATAGCATTGATTTCTTTCATCAACATGTCTATATATTCATCATCCACGGCACTTTCCAAGTCATCCTTGTTTGCGAGCAATATTACGGGAACGTTTTCACAATGTTCTTTCAAATCCTCGAACCAATAATCCTTCAAGCTTTCGAACGTTTCAGGTCTGGTTAAATCCGCAACCATGAACACGCCTGTCGCGCCCTTATAGTAGAGCTTTCTCATGACATTCCATTTTTTTTCCCCGGCGATGTCCCAGCAAGTCATTTGAAATTGCAACTCGTCAGAGACATGAATCTCCTTAACATACAAGTTCGTTCCGATCGTTGGTAAATAATCTGTTGGGAACTTGTGCTCGACAAAACAAGAGATGAGAGACGTTTTTCCGACCGCGCTATCCCCGATGATGACGCATTTTCCCTTGTAAGTGCTTAGGACCATGGCGATCACGCAACTCTCTTGATCTTGGATAATATCATACTAGTAGTTGAAGTATTCAATAGTGAAAAAAGAAGTTTTCGTGTGAAGCATCATCGAAGGGTCAAGTAGTTTCTTTTTAGAAATTACATGGACACGAGGATTTTTTAAGCATGCCACGGTGTTCATCGGTTGTTTTAGCACGGTGTCTATACATGTACCTTGACCACATTATAAGCTCAATCGAAGACACGTCACCATCCTGGCTCTCGCTTGACGATGATTCATGCAAGGGATTATGTTTTGGAAGAAAGTCAAACGTGTCTGATGTCGTGATCCGCAAATGCTTGATAGCAGTAGATCCATCCTTGGAATGCATTGATAAAGCTGTTGAATTTAAGGCTAATTTAATTGTATCGCATCATGCTTTGTTTGCATATCCATTTTTGGATATTAAAGAATTAATCTACGAGAAGTTCAGGTTATTAACCGAGCATAATATTTGGGTTTATGTTATCGGGAATTCGTGGAACGCCGCATCTCAAGGAATCACGGAGTCCACATGCCAAGCATTAAAGCTCGAGATCAATGATATGCTGGCGATTCCAAATGCAACAGGTCTTGCAATACCTATCGGAAGGATATGCGATAAGGATGGCAAGGAATCTTTTGAAAGCATGCTCAAGCGCGTGAAAATGACGCTTGGAGAAACGATCGTGCGGTATGGCGGTCGTTTGGAAAGCAAACCGAAAAAAGTACTGGTTATCGGCGGGATATTGAACTCGATCAAGCTCGTTAATCGGGTCTTGGAGGAAAACGTTGATACCATCATAGCTGGAGAAATCACCTCTGAAATTCGAGGCACGTTGCTCGATCTCAATGAAAATTTCATCGAGATATCTCACTATGCCACCGATATTTTAGGGATGAGCAAGCTTCGCATGCTATTGTCATCAAAGAATCCAAACGTGATATTCGAGTTATATGACAAGGACATGACGCATTTTTTGTGAAAAGCAATCAAAAATAAATCATTATTAACTAATATTGCATATCTTAAGCTAACATGCCATCAATTGGTGGCAATTGATAGGGTGGAACAATGCCAATCCTTGATTATAAAGACTTGAAACCGCTTATCAGTGATGATGCCTATGTGTCGCCTAATGCCACGATTATTGGCGACGTGATTATTAAGGACAAGGCAATCATCTGGCCAGGATCGGTAATCCGGGGCGATTTTTCGACCATCACGATAGGAGAATATTCTACCGTGTTCGACGGGGTCGTGTTGCATGCCAGAACGAAAAATAGCCCGATCAACATTGGAAATTATTGCATCATAGAAACGGGCGCGTGCGTTTATGGCCTCTTCACGGAAGACTACGTCACCATTTCCAAGAATTCAGTTGTCTTCGAGGGAACTACCATCGGCGAGGGTGTGCTCATTCTACCCGATTCCATGGTTCCGTCTGGTATGAACATCCCGGCTAGGACGGTCATGCAAGGTGATCCGGTTATCACGGTTAGAGAACTAAGCCGTGAAGACATGATGCGACAGAAAGAACGGGCAGAATATTATAGCGAGCTTTTTGAAAAGATAAAGAAAAATTTTCCTAATATCCAGCCATACATGCTAACGCAAGCAGATTTTTTCAGGTTCATGCTTGAAAAAAAGGATGAATCGTGATATGTTCGTAAAAATGGTGAACATTTCTACTCTTGGGTCTTTTTTATAAAATTTTCGACCATTTCTGTAAATCCATTTACTTTTATATCGAATTGAGGAGCTATTTTTGTCATGAAATACTTGATGCAAGCTGGAACGGCAAAAAACTCGTATTTAAAATCATTAAAACCACCATCGTTCTTGATGGAGCTCACGTGTAATTCTTGCGACGTGCCAAGATTGCCCTCTTGATCCGCATCGAAGCATATTTCAGGGAGTGCATGGTTTGCTTTCAAGCATTCCATCAAGAACTCTGTTTCTTTATCGGTAGGATAGTCTTCTTTTAATAACAAAGCCGCGGAAATCCAAATCCATTCATTTTTCACGCGCACAAGAACCAGGAAATCTTTCTCGTCAATGACCCATGGAGCACCGATAACCTCGTTTTCACCAAGCTTCGTTCGCCCGTATCGTACTTCTAACCGCTTCAAGTTTTTCTCAATCTCGGAAAGAACCTCATCCTCGGTTATAGATGCTTGATCTGGCATCGTGCACACGCTTCAATTGTTTATAATTACTCTCTTCTTGTTTCTAAAACCTAATGAGTCCGTCTAAGTCAGACTAGCTACCTTCTTAATCCTTTTCATTCTTATCCGTTATCTTGACCGTTAATGACCTGTTCTTTTTCTTGCCCGTTCAA
>Ga0209039_10000063_pt1 | contig 85679 bp, 64 predicted proteins | sample BogFormECP12_OM1_FD_188238 | JGI IMG/M metagenome (GOLD analysis project Ga0209039, IMG submission 188238) | Bog forest soil microbial communities from Calvert Island, British Columbia, Canada - ECP12_OM1 (SPAdes) (version 2) | ecosystem: Environmental > Aquatic > Freshwater > Wetlands > Bog ... | reverse complement strand
AGCCAGTAAGTCTCAGGACTACTGGACCTTGCCCCAGCAGTGTATATTCAATCGGACCTGCCTTGGTCTGTGCGACATTCCTTGGGTACTTGTCTGCGAGCGGCCATGCGGCGCACACAAAGAGCATAACGAGCATGGCAGCAACAGTCCCTATTATTGCTACCAAAACCTTAGCAAGAAATCGGCGCATGAAATCTCCTCGCGAAACTGCCTCGCTCGCAGCCTCGGCGGTCTCCTCGCGGCTCGCCTCTTGACGGAGCAGCTTCGCTGTTTGGACCTATGGAACGGGCGCGACAACTCCATCATGTTCTGCTTACGCAAAGAAATGCGCCAAAGTTCTAACAGAAAGCGAGTTTTTTGAATGTGGCGTCCCAAATTGTCAGCCAAGTCCTGTGCCTTCGCGAGCAAGTTTCGAAGCGGGCCTGTGAGTTGGAATCGACCCTAATCTTTCCGCAAACAACCGGGTGGATCAACCGTCCAAGCCTGAGCGGCCATTTCGCGAGCGGCTTCGTCCAAACTGGAATCTCCTTTTTCAGCTCTGATTCGCCTGAATTGTACTGCTCGGGGCCGGTTTTGCCATCCCAAACCCCCATCCGCGGTCGAGAAGCGGAGCAATCCTGCGTTGTTCTGATCTCCGATGCGTCATCGTCAGCATTTCCTACCGATTTCTCCAACACTTTTCCCTCCTCACGGATTTTCAGCGATTCGATTTGCGTCCCTGCCGCCAGCCATTAGCTTGCCGGAAGCGGCAGCATCGCGATCCGCCTCAGCATCGCTGGGAACCGCCGGGTGCCACAGGCCTCGTTTTTGAGACCTGGAAAACCATGCACCTCAATCGCCATTTCATCATCCAATAAAACATGACCATGATCAAGCGCATCGGCATCCATCTGGGCACGGCGGGCGGGGCTTCCAACGCCGTCGAGCGGGCGCGGGAGATCGGCGCCAACACCTTGCAGATTTTTTCGTCGAGCCCGCGCATGTGGCGCGCGGCGAAAGTGGACCCCAAACAGGCTGCGCGAATGAAAGAGCTGCGCGCGGCCCTCGACGTGGGTCCGCTGGTGATTCATACCGGCTACCTGATCAACGTGTGCAGCCAGTCGGACGAGATTCGCGATAAGAGCGTCGCGGCTTTTCGCGGGGAGATCGAGCGCGCGCTGACGTTTGGCGCCGAGTACCTGGTGCTGCATCCCGGCTCGTGGAAGGGGCTGACACGGGACGAGGGTCTCAAGCTGGCGGCGGACTCGATTACGCGAGCCATTGACGGGCTGCCGTGGCACGGAACAGGCTTTCATATTCTCATCGAAAACACGGCGGGGGCGGAGTTCTCGCTGGGCGGCAGTTTCGAGCAGGTAGCGGAGCTTGTGACCCGGCTCAGGGCCACAGCGCCTGTGGGCGTGTGCCTGGATACCTGCCACACCCATGTGGCCGGCTACGACCTGATTAGCGCCGAGGGCTACGCGGAGACCATGCGGCAGGCCGGCGCGACGGTGGGCTTCGATGCGGTGCGCGTCTGGCACATGAACGACGCCAAGGCCGCGCGCGGCTCCAAGCTCGACCGGCATGAGCACATCGGCCAGGGCACCATGGGAGTCGAGCCGTTCCGGCGGCTGCTCAACGACGAGCGCTTTGCCCACGCCGCCTTCATCGCCGAAACCCCGGTGGACGAGTCCGCCGACGAGGAGCGGAATGTGCGGGTACTGTTGAGCCTGGTTGGATCGGCCTAGATTCGCTGGGCCGCTAACGCGCGATGGTTCCGCAGGCCCTCACGCAAATAAACCTGTAGCCATGCATTTCAGAAATGCGGTATTGTTCATACCCATGGAGTTCATTCAAAGGAGATCATCGCATGAAGACCTTGAGCAAGAATCTTCTTCTCATCCTGGCGGCTGCGCTGCTCATCCAGATAGCGCACGCCCAGGCAGCGCCAACTAAAAACGCCACCCCAAAGCCTGCTGCAAGTCCGTCCCAGTATCTGCTTGATTCCTGGAACGACATTGGCCGGAAACTGATTGCAATGGCCGAAGACTTCCCCGAGGACAAGTACGATTTCAAGCCGAATCCGGCCCAGAGGTCGTTCGCCGAGCAGCTTTTGCACGCCGCCGGCGCCAACTATTTCTTCATCAATCCGGTAAAGGGCGTAAAGCCGCCATCCGGAGACGCGAAACGATCCGACTACAAGACCAAAGCGGCCGTGGTCGAGTTTGTGAAGAAGTCTTTCGCGGATGGCGCGGCGCTGATCAAGAGCAAAGGCGACAGCGGACTCGGCGACTTGTATGTCGATCCATTCTCCAACCAGCAGACCCGCTTCTCCGATGGCGCATGGGGCTTTATCGAACACTCGGGCGAACATTACGGGCAGCTGGTTGTGTATTACCGCGTGGCCGGACTCGTGCCCCCGGAGTCGCGCCCGAAGAAGTGATCGCGGGAGATTGACAAATTAAGCAGACCTCCGTGAACCGGGCTCGACGATTCGCATAAACTGCCTTCCCGTTTACACTGAAAGGGTTATGGCGGAAGAGAACGAACTACGTTACGACCCGGCGGCGATTGAGCCCAAATGGCAGCAGCGGTGGGCGGCGGACCCCACGCTCTACGCGGCCGAGCCTGTCTCCTGCGGCAAGCCCAAGTATTACGTGCTCGAAATGCTACCGTATCCCAGTGGCGTCTTGCACGTGGGCCACGTGCGCAACTACATGATTGGCGACGTGCTGGCGCGGCAGATGTGGATGCGCGGCTACAACGTGCTGCATCCCATGGGCTGGGACGCCTTTGGGCTGCCGGCAGAGAACGCCGCGGTCAAGAACAATACCCCGCCGCGCGAGTGGACGCTCGCGAATATCGCCGCCATGAAGCGGCAGTTTGACCGGCTGTGCCTGGGCTTCGACTGGGCACGGGAGATCACGACCTGCCTGCCCGACTACTACCGCTGGAACCAGTGGTTCTTCCTGCGCATGTACGAGAGGGGGCTGGTCTATCGCAAGAAGAGCAAGGTGAACTGGTGCCCGGAGTGCTCGACCGTGCTGGCCAACGAGCAGGTGGTGGAGGGCTGCTGCTGGCGCCACGAAGGAACATTGGTGGAACAGCGCGACCTGGAGCAGTGGTTCTTCCGCATCACCGCCTACGCTCAGGAATTGCTCGACGGCTTGGACAAGCTAGACGGCTGGCCGGAAAAAGTCCGCACCATGCAGCGCAACTGGATCGGCCGCAGCGAGGGCGCGGAGGTGGACTTTTTCCTTGAAGAACAGGGACTAGGGACTAAGGGACTTGGGGCTGGGGGGCCGGGAGCAGAGACGACGCGGATTCGCGTTTTTACCACCCGCGTGGATACGATCTTCGGCGCGACCAGCGTTCAGTTGGCGCCGCAGCACGCGCTGGTGGCCGAGTTCACCGCCGCCAGCGGGGAGCTAAAGGCGCAGGTGGACGAGCTGCTGGAACAGCAGAAGAAGGCGCGCGAGGCCGGCGACCTAGGGGCAATCGAAAAGCACGGTGTTCCCACCGGCCGTTTTGCGATCAATCCCTATAACGGCGAGCGGGTGCCCATCTGGGTGGCCAATTACATCCTGGCCGAATACGGCACCGGCGCCATCATGAGCGTTCCGGCGCACGATGAGCGGGACTTCGAGTTCGCGACCAAGTACAACCTGCCCATCGTACAGGTGATTCAGCCTGTCCAAAACGAGGACGGAGCGAAGCTCCCCTTCGTCTCGGAAGACGGCGTGCTGGTGAACTCCGGGGAGTACAGCGGGATGAGCTGCACCGAGGCCCAGAAAGCGCTCCAGGAGACTGCCGAGCGCGGCGCGTTTGGCGAAGGCAAGGTGATCTTTCGTCTGCGGGATTGGGGGGTGAGCCGGCAGCGCCCCTGGGGCACGCCGATTCCCATGGTCTATTGCGAGTGGGACGGTCTGGTTCCCGTGCCCGACGATCAGTTGCCGGTGCTGCTGCCCGACAAGATCGAGATCACACAGCAGGGCAGCTCGCCGCTGGCCCGCATGCCCGATTTTCTGCACACAACTTGTCCAAAGTGTGGAAGCGCGGCGCGCCGCGAGACCGACACCATGGACACCTTCGTCGATTCGAGCTGGTACTTTTACCGCTACACTGACCCCAAGAACGATCGCGCGCCGTTCGATCCGGCGTTGGCGCGGTACTGGTTCCCCATCGACCAGTACATTGGCGGCGTGGAGCACGCCATTCTGCACCTGATCTACTCGCGCTTCTGGACCAAGGTCATGCGCGACCTGGGCCTAGTGGTCAACGACGAGCCGGCGCGGCGGCTGTTCACGCAGGGCATGGTCATCAAGGACGGGGCGAAGATGTCCAAGTCCAAGGGCAACGTCGTCTCGCCCGACGAGATGGCAGACCAGTACGGCGCCGATGCAACACGCGTCTACTCGCTCTTTGCTGCACCGCCGGATCGCGACCTCGAGTGGCAGGACGACGGCGTGGCTGGGGTGAGCCGCTTCCTGGCCCGCGTCTACCGGCTGGTGGTGAAGTATGCGCCAGTGGCGCGATCAGCCCGCGGAAGTCAATCCAAAACACAAAACGGCGGAGCCGCGCTCAAGCTGCTCCGCAAACTCCATCAGACCATCGCCAAGATCACTCTGGACTTTGAAGGCCGCTGGCACTTCAACACCTGTGTGGCGGCCATCATGGAACTGGTCAATGAGATTCAGGCCGTGGACGCGCAACTAGCGGCAGGCGAAGTTCCCGCGCTGGTGGTGCGCGAACTATTGCGCTCGCTGGTCCTGCTTCTGGCGCCATTTGCTCCATATCTGGCGGCGGAATTGTGGGAGAAACTGGGCGAAGAGGGCTCAATTCTGCGTGCGCCCTGGCCCGTGAGCGACCCCGAACTGGCCGGGGAAGAAGAGCTGGAGATTCCGGTGCAGATCAACGGCAAGCTGGTGACGGTGGTGTGCGTTGCCGCCGACGCCGACGCGAAGGCCATCGAGGCGGCTGCGCTGACCGATGCGAAGGTGCAGTCGCGCATCGCCGGCAAGACCGTCGTAAAGGTCATCGTGGTGCCCGGCAAGCTGGTGAACCTGGTAGTCAAATAGCAGTAACAGCTGGGTGCCCCAGGTCCGGATTTTCGGACCTGGGAATCCATGAACCTCAACACGCCTTGTTCATAAGGAACAAAATGGCCGGGTGCCCCACCCTCGCCGCTTTCTTGTCTTTGCGGCTAGGGTGGGAAACCACGAACCTCAACTGGCAGCATTCATGAGGAGTAATATGCTTGCGCCGCTACGCGGAACCCAGACGCTGGTTGGCCAGATGGGCTGGGTCTTCGCGCGGCCCTCGCTCACCGCAATCGAGGTGGGTTGGCGCTGGATCTTCGGTATTCCCTTTTTGGCTGTTTGCTGGATGCAGGTGCGGCAAATCCTCACCGTGCTTCCGCCCCAAGCCGCGGGGCTTACGGGCATCGATCCGCAGAATCCCTGGGTGGCGGCGGTGCAGCTTGCCAATGCGTGGGCGCTCTACCAGCCCCACGTGATGGAGGTTCTGCGCTGGCTGCTGCCGCTTGCCGCGCTGGCTTGGGTGGTTATCTCCACTCTGGGCCGCAGCCTGGTCCTCAAGCGCCTCGATCCGTCGCTCCGTTTTCGGCCCCTTGAGATGATCCTCTTGCAGGCCGCCTGGCTGGCTCTTTTTGCCGTCACCTGCTGGGGATGGTTCCGTTCCATCGCGTGGGTGGCGGCCACGCACATCACCCCCGCCGGCGAACCGGACCTGGTGGGCTACTCCATCTGGGCGATCTTTCTTTCGTTAGGTTTCTTCACGGCGTGGGCGCTGCTGAGCTGGGCGCTGTCGATTGCGCCGCTGCTGATGTTGCTTGAAGAGCGTTCCGCGCTTTCGTCCCTCGGTCAGAGTCTCAGGCTGGGAAAGAACTTCACCGGCAAGCTGGTCGAGATCAACCTGGTGATGGGGATCGTGAAACTGGCCCTGATGGTGCTGGCCATGGTGCTGTCGGCAGCGCCTCTGCCCTTCAGCGACCAGTTAGGGCCAGATGCGTTACATGTGCTGTGGCTGGCGGCAACAGTCTTCTACCTTGTGGCCAGCGACTACTTCCATGTGGTGCGGCTGAAAGGCTTTCAGGAGTTTTGGAAGATGTTTCGGGGACAGCAGGCCGGCGAAGTGGAAAGTTAGCAAGCAGGAGTGCCAGGCCCGTCGCAGATCGCAAAGGTTGCTCCGCGAATCCCGCTCTCAGAAGATCTTCAAATGAATAACGAAGTACTTCTTCGGATCCTCGCGGATGCTCTTCACCAACTGCTTGGCCTGGGCCAGGGTCTGGTCGGCGTTATCGTATAGTGTGCGATTCTGGACGAGCTGACCTAGAGTGCCCTTGCCCTCGTCAACATCTTTCAAGACGCTGTCGAGGTGGGTAAGCGTGTCATCGAGTTTCTGCGCGAAGGCGGGGTCCTTGGCCAGTTTGCCCAGCGCGCCTTTGCCGGCGTTGATCTCGGCCAACAGTTGATTGGCATTGGCGGCGGCGGCGTTCAGGTTGTTGTAGAGCGTGTCGTCCTTGAGCAGCTTGCCGGCGCTGCCCTTGCCCTCATCGAGGGCGGTGGCGATGCGATCCAGCCGGCCGACGACCGCGTTGGCGTGGTTATAGAGCGTATCGTCGTTGACCAGCTTGCCCAGCGAGCCCTTGCTTTCGGCAATGGCGCCGGTGATGGCCTGGAGGTCGTCGGCGATGCGCGAGAGCTTGTTAAAGAGCGAGGGGTCGTTGATCAACGCGCCCAGGGTGCCGCGCCTGGAGTTGAGCGTATCCACCAGGGTTTCGACCTTGCGCAACATCGCCTGAATCTGCACGATAGACTCTCCGCTGGTGCGGATCAAGTCCTGGATGCTGGGCGAGCCGGAGGCCTTCAACTCGGCGTTGTTGGCCGGAGCTGGGCCGGTGGCGTGAGCCGATTTGATATCGACGTAGCTGTCGCCGAGGACGCCGGCCTGGGCAATCGAGGCGGTCGAATCGGTATGTACGCCGCTCAGGTATTCGTGGCCCACCCGCATGGTCACTTCCACCGGCATGGGGTTGCGCTCGGGAACCACGCGGATACGGATCACATTGCCTATAGTGACACCTTCAAGCGTGACCGGTGCTCCATCTTTCAGCCCCGCGGCATTCTCAAAGTAGCAGCGAAGCACGAGCTTGCGCGCAAACAGCCCTCCTGTGGAGGCGGACATGAGAATAATGAGCCCGATCAGCACGGCCATGGCCGCCAGAACCAATGCGCCTACTCTCAGTTGCGACCACTGAATCTCTTTCCGGCTTGGCACGGCGCTCCTCTTACTAAAATGAGCTGGGTGGTGACGCATTGAGGATAGCAGAAGAGGCGGCCTTGGAGCTGTTCTCCAACTCAAGCGCCCTTACCAACTATGTGCAAAATTGCTTGCCACGCTCAAGCCGCGGCAGGCTTCGCTGTCGCAAGCGCCAGGCCCAGGCAGAGCGCGATCAGGACTTCGAAAACTATCGGAACCGGGAAGAAATAGATGCATGAATTCACGGCAAAGGCCAGATATCCCACCATAAAGGTGGCAAGGATCGGCCGCAGAGGTGCCGCATCGGCCTTGGCCAGGGAACCAAGCTGCCAGAAGACAATGGATTCGGCTGTGAGAAAGATCGTGACGGCCAGGCCCAGCCCCCGGTGGAACTCCCAGTAACTCCGCAGAACTCCCATGAACAGGAAATGGTTGGACCGCATGGCCTCTGCCGCGGTTGCGGCGGCGCCCGGCTCCGGTGTGCCGAAGACGCCGCCGATGGTGTGCAGCACCGAGTGAATGAAGGTCAATACCGATGCGATGCGAAGAAATACGACTGGCTTCATTGAAACCCCTTTTACTTGCCGATTTCGCCGTCCACCTTCTTGGCAAAGGCAGCCAGCATTCCAGCCCAAGCATCCGGATGGTCGAGCATTTCGCGAAACTTCTCGCAACCCTCGCCATGGCGCTCGAAGCCGCGGTGCTCCAGTTCAACCAGCCTACCCGAATCGGCCTCGGCCGTAAACCGGATACCCACTTCGCTCGCTTTCGCGAGGTCGGGATTGAACTTCCAATCCGGACCCAGGTGTCAGGAAAAGGACACGCGGCGCGGCGGATCCCGGGCCGGCATCGTGCCCCAGTCGCGAGGATAGCAGAAGGGGCGGATTTATCGCCCGTCTTCGAGCACCACGCTGGCCATGGCAAGGCCAGCGGTGTGGGTGAGGGAAAGGGCGGCGCGGGCTACGCCCAGGCGGGCGGCAATCTCGGCAGCGCGCCCATGAAGCTGGAGTGTGGGTCTTCCGCTCGGCTCGCGGACGACCTCGACCTCCAACCAGCTCACGCCGTAGCTGATGCCCGTTCCCAGGGCCTTGGCTCCCGCTTCCTTGGCGGCAAATCGGGCGGCAAAGCTCTCGGCGGACTTGCGCTTGCGCAGGCAGTAGGTCTGCTCCGCGGTGGTGTAGACGCGGTCGAGAAACCGTTGGCCGTAACGATCCATGGATTGCTGGATGCGCCCGATCTCCACCAGATCGATTCCGGAGCCGATGATCATGCTATGAAAGTAAATCATTTTGCTTTTGTTGTGCTTGCGCACATTCCGGGCGCATGGCGCCAGGGATTCGCGGCCTCGCAGGGAGTCGCAAGCGCGCCTCCAATTACCAGCGAAAGGGACTGCCCGGCTCCGGCGAGGCACATTGTTTCAAAGCCGGTCAAGTGCCGTGCGACTCCTGAACAATCGTTATGCTATCCTGCCCCGCTCCGATGAAACCGTTGTGAGGCTGACAATGCCGGACCGCGATGCTGGGCAAGCAATGAGCATACCTTGGGCGCTGCAGATGAAGGCTATCTCCATCGAGGAGCCGTCCCGACTGGTTCAGACTCTTACAGGCGCAATTCTCGGCTGTGGCGGCTGGGTTTTGAGCCGCGGCGTTAACGATACAGGCACGGTGAGCATGCTCTTCGAGTTCGAGCGCCAGGCCTGCGTGGACATCTACAGCGTGTTGATCGCCGCCGGGCTGGAACTGAGCCAGAACGGGCATATCCGCTTTACCGAGCTCTGCCAGTGTACCCGTAGCCATCAGCGGGAATGCGGCGCGGAGATCGCCAGCATCGACCTGGAGATTCAGACCTTTCCGGTGGAGATGGTGCACGGCCCACACGCATCCGAGGCGGTGTGACCGGCTAGAGCGGAACCAGAGTTGATGTACCCCGAAAGCAGACCCGCCAAGTGGCTCGCCGCGGCGAGCCCCCCGGAAAGCTCACTGCAAGGACACGTTTACTCTGGTTCCGCTGTAATCGGACCAACCGGAGCCTCGCCGGATGCGGCCTCAGAACACGTACGGGATGAATCGCCTTGTGGACTTCATGTACTCGGCATAAGCAGCGCCGAAGCGCTGGAGATTCTCCTTTTCCTCGGCGATGGCGGTGGCAAGGAGACAGCCGCCTGAGCCTACGGCCAGCGCCATCGAGCCGGCCCCGAGCGGGTCCTTCAGCCAGGCGCAGCAGGCAAGCGCCAGCAACGACGCATACAAGGGATGCCGGATCCAGCGATACGCACCCACCGTAACCAGAGTAGTGGTGTTCTCAAAGGGGAGATTTGCGTCCAGTTCTTTGGCGCCCGCTTCGGCTGTTGGCCGAGGCCGGCCAATCACCCGCAGCAGCCGGAAGCCTTCTATCGCCAGCCCGATCGAGACGGCTCCTAGAAACCATGCAGTCAGTTGCCGCGCCGAAAGCGGGTCGCGAAACCACACCGGCGCGTTCAGCAGGATCAGGGCCAGCAGCAGCTCAAACGCGAAAAAGCGGTAAAAGCCGTGGGTGCGCAAGTCCCTGAGCGACCACCATGAAAGCGGAAGGATTGCGGCGGATGCGGCCAGGAAAAGAGCGACTCTCAGCATTGGATTCCTTAACCTCTGGGTGAAGCCGGACGGCACTGATGGTACCAAAAGCAGGCCAGCGCCTTCAGCCGGCCTCCACCAGCCCATAGCGGCGCTGCCAGGCCTCTTTGAGCCGGGCCCAGACGCGCGCCCGTTCGGCTTCAGTCACGCCGGTTCCCGGAGCATTGGCAAAGCGCGCCGCCTCCATCTTTGCCAGCTCCAGCAACTGGCGGTCGCGCAGCAGGTTGGCCACGCGAAAGTCGGGCAGTCCGGCCTGGCGGGTGCCGAAGAACTCGCCGGGGCCGCGCTGGTTCAGGTCCAGCTCCGCCAGTTCGAATCCGTCCTGGGTGCGGACCATGGCGTTGAGCCGCTCCTCGCCCAGCGGAGAAACGCGTTCGCCGGTCATCAGAATGCAATAGCTTTTGGCCGCTCCACGGCCCACGCGCCCGCGCAACTGGTGCAACTGCGCCAGCCCGAACCGCTCCGCGTGCTCCACCACCATCACGGTGGCGTTGGAAACATCCACGCCCACCTCGATCACCGTGGTGGCCACCAGCACATCGATCTCGCCGCGCTGGAATCGGCGCATCACGATCTCCTTCTCGTCCGCGTCCAGCCGCCCGTGCAACAGCCCCACCCGCAGGCCGGCAAGCGGGCCGGCGCGCAGCTTTTCGTACATTTCCACGGCGGACTTCAACCCGGATTTCGCTCCCGGATTCGCCTCCTGCGCAACCTTCGGAAACAGCTCCGCTATTTTACCCTTGCGGCCAGCTTTGCGACTGGGTGCCCCAGAGCCTGCACTGAGCTTGCCAAAGTGTCTCGCTGTTGAGACCTGGGATGCGGTAAAAGACGTCCCCTCAATCCCGGCCTCCGCATCGTCGCGGGAGAAATCCAGCTCCGGCTGGTCGTCCTTGGTCCCCTCGATGACCGGGTAGACGATGTAGCCCTGCCTGCCCCGCGCCACCTGTTTGCGGACGAAATCCCACACTTCTTCGGCGCGCTCGCCGGGGACGCGGCGGGTCACGATGGGCGTGTGGCCGGGCGGCAACTCATCCAGCACGCTCACGTCCAGGTCGCCGTAGAGCGAGAGGGCCAGTGTGCGCGGAATCGGCGTGGCGGTCATCACCAGCACGTCCGGCTCGGCCTGATTCGCCCCGGTCTGGTCGGGCTTCTTCATCAGCTTGAAGCGTTGCATCACGCCGAAGCGGTGCTGCTCATCGACCACCACCAGCCCCAGCCGGTCGAATTCGACTTTCTCCTCGATCAGCGCATGGGTGCCGATCACCAGCTGCGCCTCGCCGCGGTTGATCTGCCCTCGCGTCAAGCGCTTGCGGTCTTCAGAGAGCGAGCCGGTCAGCAGGGCAATCCGGTATCGCCGCGAGGAGTGTTCCAGTAGTTTGCGCACGGCCAGAAAATGCTGCGTGGCCAGGATCTCGGTGGGCACCATCAGCGCCGCCTGGTAGCCGTTCTCCATGGCCACCAGCATGGCCTGCAAGGCCACGATGGTCTTACCCGAACCCACATCGCCTTGCAGCAGGCGGCGCATGGGGCTGGCGGCGCGCATGTCGGCCACAATCTCGCCCAGGGCCCGCTTCTGCGCCTTGGTGGGATGAAAGGGCAGCACCTCGCGGATGGCCTCGCGCACCTTGTCGCCGGTGGCGAAGCCGATGCCCGCGCGCTCCCTCATGCGGCGGCGCTTCAACTCCAGGCCCAGCTCCAGAAAAAACAGCTCCTCGAAGATCAGCCGCCGGTGGGCCGGCGTCGCGGAGGCTTGCAACTGCGCAAAACTAGTTCCTTCGGCCGGAAAATGAACCTCGCGCAGCGCAGTCTCGCGGCCGGGCAGGTCGAGCCGGGTCAGCATCTCCCGCGGCAGGCACTCCGGCACCGCCCCGCGCACCCCCTCCAGCAGGTGAAAGATCGTCTTCCGCTGCCAGCGCGAGGCCAGCCGCGAGCCCCCCAGTGACTCATAGACCGGCGTGATGCGACCTACCTCCAGCAGCTGCGTCTCGGCGTCGTCGCTCGCGTCGGGCAGCACCTCAAACTGCGGCTGGATCATCTTGAAATTCTGGCTGGAGCGCGAGGGCTCGACCCGTCCGTAGACGGCCACCGTTTGCCCGGCGTGAAATTTGCCCTCCAGATAGGCCGCGTTGAACCAGATGCACTTCAGGGCCCGTCGCCCCTGCCCCACGGTCAACTCGAAGATGGGCATGCGGCGGGTGCGCAGCAGGGCCGAGCCGCGCACCTCGGCGATCACGCTGGCCGTCTCGCCCGGCACGAGCTCGTCCAGGCTGCGCGGGTTCTGGCGATCCTCATAGCGGAAGGGCAGGTGGTAGAGCAGGTCCTCGGCGGTCTGGATGCCCTTGAGGGCGAGCATCTCAGCCACCTTGGGACCCACGCCCTTCACATACATCACCGGAGTGTCGAGGCCGGGCACAGTTTGGATGCTAAATGGCTTACGCGCGCAGGGACAATCCCGCCGGAAACCTTTCCTCGTGCGCCTTCGCATCACGCACAAACCGCAGTGCGCCTACAGCCGCCTTTGCTACACTCTTCTGAGACCGTTCCCCCGGTTTACCTGGAACCAGATTGCAATTTGAACTGCGGGAGAATTCATGCCAGTTGTCGAACTCGCGGGAGTGACCAAGGCCTACCAGAGCAAGGTTGCGGTCAGCAACTTGAGCCTGTCCATCGAGGCGGGCCAGATGTTCGGCCTGCTGGGACCGAACGGGGCGGGCAAGACCAGCTCCATTCGCATGATGATGGGCATCACCATGCCCGACTCGGGCCGGATCAGCCTCTTCGGTAAGTCCTTCGAGCGCAAGAGCCTGGAGCGGGTAGGCTACCTGCCCGAGGAGCGCGGCCTCTACAAAAAAATGAAAGTCCTGGAGCAACTGGTCTTCTTCGGCCAGTTGCACGGGCTGACCGCTCACGAGGCCGAAAAGCGCGCCAGGGCCTGGGCCGGCCGCATGGAGATCGCCGATGCGCTGCCCAAGAAGACCGATGAACTTTCCAAGGGCATGCAGCAGAAGATCCAATTCATTGCCACGCTGATGCACGATCCTGTGCTGATCGTCATGGACGAGCCCTTCGCCGGCCTCGACCCGGTGAATACGACGCTGCTTCAGGACACGCTGCTGGAACTCAAGGACCAGGGCAAGGCGATTCTGTTTTCCACCCATCGCATGGATCAGGTGGAGAAGCTGTGCGACTCCATTTGCCTGATCGACAACGGCGTGGCCGTGCTGGCCGGCAATTTGCGCCAGATCAAGAGCCGCTATGAGCGCAACCACGTGATCGTCGAGTTTGAGGGAAGCCCGGATTTCCTGAACGGCGACCAGATCGCCGAGGCCAAAAACTTCTCCGGCCACGCGGAGATCAAGCTCAAACCGCACGGCAACGCGCAGAAGCTGCTCAACGAGGCCGCGGCCGTGGCGACGATTTATCGTTTCGAGCTGGTCGAGCCCTCGCTTGAAGAGATATTCATCCAGACCGTGGGAGGCAAGACCGATGCGTAACGTCCTTCTCATCGCCAAACGCGAGTACCTGCAGCAGATTCGCGGGCGGGCCTTCAAGTTTTCCACGGTGCTGTTGCCGCTGGGGATTCTCCTCATGCTTGGCGCCATGTATTTCACCGGCCGCAACGCCGCAGCTGGCCAGCATGTGGCCATTGCCGCCGATAGCGCGCCGCTGGCCGGCGAAATGCGCCGTCAGTTGCTCGAAGACAAGATCGCGAAGTTTACCGTGGACGTGGTGGCTCCGGCAACCCAGCAGGACCGGGACGCTCTTCTGAAACTCGTCCAGAGCAAGGCCATCGACGGGCTGCTCACCATCGAAAACTCCTCGACTGGATCGCCCACCGCCACCTACGCCTCGCCATCCGCCCTCGATTACGGAACTTCCGTCCGGCTGAAGTATGTCTTGAATCGTGCTTTGCTGCATGAGCGCCTGAACGCCAGGGGGTTGAAACCAGATGAAACCGATGCCTTGTTGAAGGAAGTCTCAGTCGAGAACCTCCATCTGAACAAGGAGGGCAAAGCCGCAAAGAGCACTGGAATGGCGGCGTTTTCCAAGGCCCTAACCATGGCTTTTCTGCTCACCATGCCCATCCTGCTCTACGGCATGGACATGGCCCGCTCGATCATCGAGGAGAAGAGCTCGCGCATCTTCGAGGTCATGCTGGCCGTCGTCCGTCCCGACGATCTGCTCACTGGCAAGCTGCTCGGCGTGGGCGCCGTGGGACTCACACAAATTGCCATCTGGGTGGTTGCGACGGCGCTGCTCACCGGCTCCGCGCTGGCCGCGCCCTTGCTCAGCGGCGATTTCGCTCTTCATTTTTCCTGGGAGGAGGGGCTTCTCTTTCCGGTGTACTATGTGCTGGGCTTCTTCCTCTTCAGTTCGCTCTTTTCCGGCTTGGCAGCCACCTGCGAGTCGGCGCAGGAGTTGCAGATGTTTATGCCGCTGGCTATAGTTCCCGTCTGGCTCAGCTTCGGCATCCTTCCCTACTTGCTCAACAATCCCAGTTCGGTCTGGGTCATTGCCCTATCGCTCTTCCCGCCTACCGCGCCTTTTGTTATGGTTCCGCGCATAGGTTTGGAAACTGTGCCGCTCTGGCAGATTGCGGCTTCCGTCATCCTCATGATATTGGGCATCTGGGGCACGCTCTGGTTTTCCTCGCGCCTCTACCGCGTGGGCATCCTCATGTATGGCAAGCGGGCCACGCTGCCCGAGCTCGTGCGCTGGCTGCGTTACAGCTAAACAGCAGAGTTAGCGGGGTTAGCCTTTAGCTCCGCTGACCCCGCTAACTCCGCTAAAATCAAAAGCGTGGCCGCCGATCTCAATCCCCGATTCACCCTCCTCCAGCGCCTGATCCTGGCCATCGTCCCGCCCGTGGTCTCGGCCCTTGTCTGGCTCTGCGGCTTCACCTGGCGCTTTCGGGTCATCGCCCCGGAAGGCGTTACGCCCACCGTCTTTGGCGAGAAGCCCCCGCCGAATATCTACTGCTTCTGGCACCAGTGCGTGCTGCCCTGCACGGTTTACTTCCGCTACTCGCGCGCTGTCATCCTCATCAGCCAAAGCTTCGACGGCGAGCTGGTTACCCGCGTTCTTAAAATCTTTGGATTCGATGCCGTGCGCGGCTCTAGCAATCGCGGCGCGCGTGAGGGGCTGCTTGGTCTGGCCAACGTCATCGAAACCGGCCGCACCGCCATCTTCACCGCCGACGGCCCGCGCGGCCCCATCTATCAAACCAAGATGGGTCCCATCAAGCTGGCGCAAATGACCGGCGCGCCCATCGGCGCCTTTCACCTGCAACCCGAGCACGCCTGGGTCATCTCCGCCGCCTGGGACCGCTTTCTCGTCCCCAAGCCCTTCACCCGCATCTGCGTCAGTTGGGGGCCGTGGACGCGCGTCCCCTCCGATCTCGCTCCCGAAGACTTCGAACCCAAGCGCCAGGAGCTCAACACCGCCATCGAATTCGCCCGCCTCCGCTCCTACGACTACTTCAAGAAGGCGCAGAGATGAGTGGCCCGCCTGAAGGGGACGAAGCAGGAACCGCCCTTCGTGTCGCTGATTTTGACTATGACCTGCCACCTGAGTTGATTGCGCAGCAACCGCCCGCTGAGCGCGGCCAGAGCCGTATGCTGGTGATGAACCGCTCTACCGGCGCCTTGCGCGACTCGAGCTTCGCCGAATTTCCCTCGCTGCTTCATCCCGGCGACCTGCTGGTCCTGAACGACTCGCGCGTAATCCCCGCGCGCCTTTATGCGCGTCGCACCCTCGTGCGTGAGCGCGAGAAGCCCACCGGATGCGTCGAAGTCCTGCTTACCGAGCCGGCAGGCGAAAATCTCTGGCGTGCCCTCGTCCATCCCGGCAGAAAGGTCGGCGTCGGCGAAGTTCTCGTCTTTCCCTCACCCTCCGGCACCATCGAACTTGAAGCTGAAGTCCTCGAGCGTAACTACTTCGGTTCTCGCCTGCTGCGTTTCAACCCGGTCGCCGATTTTTTCGCAGTGCTGGACCGCATCGGCCACACGCCATTGCCGCCTTACATTCGCCGCGACGATGCCGCCGAAGATCGCGAGCGCTACCAAACCGTCTACTCCCGCGAACGAGGCTCCGTAGCCGCGCCTACCGCCGGCCTGCACTTCACTCCGCAAATTCTCGATGAACTCATTGCTCGCGGCGTCGAAATCGCCCGCCTCACCCTCCACGTCGGCCTCGGCACCTTCGCCCCTCTTCGTGTGGATCGCGTCGATCAAGTCCGCCTCCACCGCGAGCGCTACACGATCTCGCCGCCTGCCGCGGAAGCCGTCAATCGCGCCGTCCGCGAGGGCAGGCGCATCGTGGCCGTCGGCACCACGGTCGTCCGCACTTTAGAACATTGTGCAATTCAGGCAAATGGCTGCCCTCTGCAAGAGCACTCCGGCGAAACCGAAATCTTCATCTCCCCTGGCTTCCAATTCCGCCTGGTCAACGCCCTGCTCACCAACTTTCACTTGCCCCATTCCAGCCTGCTCATGCTGGTCTCGGCCTTCGTCGGACGCGTATCAGTCCTCGCCGCCTATCGCCACGCCGTTGAGCAACACTACCGTTTTTTCAGCTACGGCGACTGCATGTTTTTATCCTGACTATTGACCCCTGTTAAACTCGTTACCGTGACCGACCAAACCAAGCCGCCCGTTTTTCTGCTCGACACCATGTCGTTCATCTTTCGCGCCTACCACGCAATGCAGCGCTCGCGGCCCATGAGCACCCGCGACGGCCTGCCGACAGCGGCTATCTACGTCTTCGTGAACATGATCAAGAAGCTGCGGCAGGATTTTGCGCCGCGCTACTTTGCCGCCGTCTTCGACGTGAGCGGCGAGGTCTTCCGCGACGAGCGCGCCCGCACTATGGGTCCGCTGCGCAAATGGAACTCGAAGACGCAGAGCTTCGACGAGGTGAGCTACGAGGGCTACAAGGCCAATCGCGCGTCCATGCCCGAGGATCTGCGGCGGCAGGTGCCGTACATACGGAGGGTGCTGGAGGCGCTGCGCATCCCCATCCTGGAATCTGCGGGCTTCGAGGCCGACGATGTGATCGGAACGTTGGCCCGCAAGGCCGCAAAACAGGAATATGAGGTCTTTATCGTCTCCGGCGACAAGGACATGATGCAGTTGGTCACGCCGCAGGTGAAGGTCCTGAATCCGCAGAAGGACAACCTGATCCTGGACCCCGCCAAAGTGATTGAGACGCTGGGCGTGCCCCCGGAGAAGGTGGTGGACGTGATGGCCCTGCGGGGCGATGCGGTGGACAACATCCCCGGCGCGCCGGGGATCGGCGACAAGGGCAGCGTGGAGCTGATCCAGGAGTTCGGCAGCGTGGAGGCCGTTCTCGACCGGGCCGCGGAGGTCAAGCGCAAGAGCTATCGCGAATCGCTGGAGCAGAATCGGGAGGCCGTTCTGCTGTCGAAGGAACTGGTCACCATCGATTGCCATGTGCCGCTGGAACTGGATTTGAGCGCCATGGAGACGCAGCCGCCGGACATCGAGGCCTGCCGCGAACTCTTTACGGAGCTTGAGTTTACGTCGATGCTGCGCGACCTGGCGCCCGCGGCCGGCGGACCTTTGGTCGAGATGGTGGAAGAGCCAACCACCGGCCAGGCCACCGCGTTCTACGCCGCCGCGCGCAAGCACGGCTTTGCTTTTGCGCTCGATGCGGCCGCGCCCGCTCCGCAAGAGGAAGAAGAGGAAGCTCCGCAGGCGCTATCGCTGCTCGATGTAGCCGAGGCCGCCGAGAAGCAGGCCAGCTTTGGCGTGGGCCTTTGCGCTGTTCCGACAACAGCTCTGCGACTCCCGCTGACCGCGCAGGTCCGCGCGCTGCTGGAAGACGCCGCCGTGGCTAAACAGACGCACGATTGGAAGTCGGCGCTGCATGTGCTTGACGGGCTTGGGGTACCATTGCGCGGCGCTGTGGACGACACCATGCTGCTCTCCTATGCGCTCAATCCCACCCACGCTACGCAGTCGCTGGCGGATGTGGCAGCGCGGCACGGGCAGGCTGCGCCGAATTCGCTCGCGGCGGGGGCGGCGGCCATTCATGCGCTGGTTCCGGCGCTGCGGGCCGAGGTCGAAAAGGCGGGGGTGGGACGGGTTTATCAGGAGATCGACCTGCCGCTGGCGCCGGTGCTGTTCAGGATGGAGAGGGCCGGGGTGCGCATCGATGTTGGTGTGCTGGACATTCTTTCCAAACGGTTTAGCGTGGAGTTGGCACGGGTGGGTGAGCGTGTCTTCGAACTGGCGGGACGGCGGTTCAACATCAACTCGCCCAAGCAGCTCGGCGAGGTGCTGTTTACTCACCTGGGCTTGCCTGCGCCAGCCAGCCGGGGCAAAGGCAAGGCTGTTTCCACAGCCCAGGACGTGCTAGAGGCGCTGGCGGAGAAGCATGAGGTTCCCAGGCTGGTGCTCGAATACCGGCACCTGGCAAAGCTCAAGTCCAACTATATAGACGCTTTACCGCTGCTGGCCGATGCGGAGTCGCGGGTGCACACGACGTTCATGGCGGCGGCGACGGCGACCGGACGGCTGTCGTCGGTGAACCCGAATTTGCAGAACATTCCGATTCGGACGGAGCTGGGAAGGGAGATTCGGGCGGCGTTTACGGCATCGCCGGGGACGCAACTGCTCTCGGCGGATTACTCGCAGATCGAGCTGCGGCTGCTGGCGCACTTCTCGGGCGACCCGCTGCTGGTGCGGGCCTACGCGCAAGGCGACGATATTCATACACTTACGGCGAGCGAGGTCTTCGGCGTTCCGGCCGACCAGATGGATAAACAGACGCGCAACCGCGCCAAGGCGGTGAATTTCGGCATCGTCTACGGGATTTCGGCCTTCGGGCTGGCCGCACAACTGGGGATTCCGCAGGCGGAGGCACGGGCATATATCGAGCGGTATTTTGCGCGGTACGAAGGCGTTAAGAGGTTCATAGAAAAGACGTTGGAGCAGACGCGGCGGGATGGAAGCGTGCGCACGATGTTCGGGCGGGTGCGGCCCATTCCGGACATCGAGAGCCGCAATCCGAACCAGAGGGGATTTGCCGAGCGCACGGCCATCAATACGCCGCTGCAGGGCACGGCGGCCGACCTGATCAAGCTGGCCATGATCGCGATCGACCGCCAGTTGACCGAGCGCAAGCTCAAGACACGCATGGTTTTACAGGTACACGACGAGCTGCTCTTCGAGGTTCCCATGGAGGAGACCGCCGAGGTTGCAGAGCTGGTGCGGAGGGAGATGGAGGGGGTTGTGAAGCTCGACGTTCCGCTGGTGGCCGACCTGGCGTTTGGGGCGAACTGGAGGGACCTGTGACAGTGGACAGTGTGCAGTGTGTAGTGTGCAGTGTGCAGTGTGTAGTGTGCAGTGTGCAGTGTGCAGTGTGCGGTGGACAGTGGACAGTGGGCGGTGGAAGTTGAAAAGGCGACCTGCAGGTGTACCGAATGTGCCGACCTGGAGGCCTACATTCCTCCTGAATTTGTTGACCTGGAGGGCGGCAAACAGCCCGATTCCATTCCACTGGGAGGAAATGACGCCTTGTGGGTGGGCAGAAAACTGAAAAAGGACGCCTGGAAGTCCGCAAATAGGAGTAAAAGTCGGCGAAATAAGGTGAAATTAGGCGTTTTTTGCGCCCTTTTTGCGTGGTTTTTGTACACATTTCCTGGGCACATTTGCGGGTTTGGAGGGTCGTCGGATCGGTACATGCAAGGGCGTTTATGAGGACCAATCTGATCGAATTTGAAATCCTCAGTAGTTACATACACATCACCGAATAACGTCACAAAGACGCGCACCCGACTTTCTATTTCTTGCGTTTCACCAAGTACTCTCTGAATCGCTTTGCGAGGATTTTGTGCCGCTCCAGGTGACTACGCTCGTCGTCCGTGCTGCGGTTGAGTCTATCGAATGTTAGAAGTTCAGTGTCCGCATTTGCCGCACTTGTGGTGTTGCTTGCTATCTCACGGTTTTCCTTCCTTGCCTTCTCGAAGGCGTTCAAGAATTCCCTGACATACTGGTCCTGTTTGGTGTCATTCTCACGTACAAACCAGTAGTAGACAGGGAAAACACCCGCCGATCGAAGCAACGGGTCATGAGGCAGGAATATTTCGGACATACGATCCAGCGTATCTATGACTCTCCGGCTGGATAGTTCAATTTTTTCCTTGTGCTCCTTCTTCGCTTGTTTCGCCTGTACGGTGAACTTGTTGAGACTTGCCTTCTTTGTCTCCACTGGCTTGCCGTTAAATTCAAAGAGAAGAAGCTTGGTGGCAGCGTTCTTGTTTTGAGCGCGCTTCGTCTGAAATGAGATGGACGATCTGAATAGTTCGTGTCCTATAAGAAGTCGAGTCAATTCGGTCACAGGACCCGCCATCGCATTGCGAATCTCAGCGCCAGTGAGGGGCTTACTCCGGTTGAGCCTCACAAATAATTCTTCAATCTTCTCTTGTTCGTCAGTCACTACGTGAACTACCGAAAGAGGCCAGTTGCTGAAGACGTTGGCGACCTCCGGATAGAGTTTGCTCAATTCGGGATAGCCGAGTCCAGCAAGTTTTAGCTTGGGATCGGACTGAAAAACGAATTCATCGTCGAGAACCAGCTTACCGTCCGCGAAGTCAAAAATTGCTTCGAGACGCTGCTTGCCATCGATGATGGCATACGGAAGGCCTTTTCTGTTGAGCTTGACCACCCCCACCGTGAAATCAGTCATATAAATCTTGGGAATGTCGTAGCCGTTCAGTATCGAATCGATCAGAAACGCCTTATCCGCTCGCGACCAGAGACGCCCCTCTCTCTGGTATATGGGAAACATGTCGATCTTGGAGCGTTGAGATGCCCACCAGATCACTGGTCTTGGCTCAAGCCTTAGAATCTGAAACATGGTTACACCTCGAATGCGTACTCACGTTTGATCTCGCGCGCCAACCCATCCAGGTCGGGAAAGACCACCGAGTCGGTAATGCCCTGCCGACGAATCGCTTCATATATGTGCGGCAGCCTTCCCCTCCTTAGAACAACTTTCATCAGGCAATCAGCAGGAAAGTTCTCCGAACTATACGCCGCTTCCATAGAACGCGTGTCCTTTCCAAAGCAGACGAATACGCCCCTCTGGGCGACAATGCGCTGGCTGTTATGCGAACCGTATAGAGCAATCGGAAATGGTTTCATCGTAGTGACATTCGCAACCGGCTTGTAGGCCGTGGCATTCGGATCATCTGTCGTCAGTACAGTGCCCGGAAAACTCTTGAGATCGACGGAGTGCTTGTTCCACTGGGCGGGATCCAAGAGCCAGACGCACGCGTTACCGCCGAAGACCGGCCGGCCACTCTTGCCGATCTTGTGAGGAGCCGATGTGACGGCGAAAAATAGCGCCATCAGGGGGCTCTCTGACCAATCCAGAAGTCTTGTCGGAACGCCAAAATGCTGCATCAGAAAAAGCCACTCCCATTCGTCCGTAAGTGGCCGGGAGTGAAACGGGATGCTTCTCTGCCGAAAGCGGGAGAGAAGATCCTTCTCTAGCAGTAAAAAGTCATCGATTACCTTGGATCGTTTGTGCCTGTATAGCGTAGGTACTAACTTGTGAGATATTTTTCCGCATCCGCGAAACCAGAGTTGCTTGTGTTTCGCTGACGCCGACTTTTCTACGAACGAGACGTAGTCTTCCAGCGAATCGGCGTACTTGACTTTGATTGCAGGCACTACTAGTCGCCCTCCGGAAGTGAATCGCGTTTCCGATTCCTAAGTATAGCCGGAAAAGCCCCACTTCCACCTAATTTCAGTCAGCTGATAAGGGGAGCGGGGACTCGAAACCCCGGGGAGGAAACCCGCATCAGCCCTTGGATTGTTGGCAATCTGGAAGTGACCCAGATGGGCGCCGAACGGATCGGTACCGCGAAGTCTGCATGGAGGAATTGATCGGATGCCCGGAATCCCAGAGGGTCCGGATTTTTCCGTTTCGCGGGCTTTGCGGAGGGCGAACGATGGACGAATGGAATGGCGAAAGACAATAAAGGGCCATAGATATGGGTATCCCACCTTAACCACAAAGACAAAAGCGTGGCGAAGGTGGGGCACCCGGCATATCCCACCCTAGATCACCCCAACGACGAAGACCCATCGTTGGGGACCCCGAAGCCGCAAAATTGCAAAAAGCAGGTCCTTCGACTCGCTGCGCTCGCTCAGAATGACAGCGGCTAGGATGGGGCACCCAGCGATCCCAGGTCTCAAAAGCGAGACCTGGGGCACCCTCAGTTCGTGGCTGAGCAAGTCCTTGAGATATGGGCTACCCGCCGTTTATCGCGAGCAATCCTTCCATTGGCACGTAAACCACCGGGCATGAGCAGCTTGGAACCATCCCACTGATTCACTGATTTGCAGTTCGCTCGAAAGTCACCCAAATGAGAATTACGAGGCCTGCCTGAGGAGCGACGCCAGCCGCACCACCAGGGCCTGGCGGATGTCCTCCTCAGCGATGGACAGCTTCTCTTCCGCGGCCTTTTTTGCGACTTGGCGGACATAAGAATCACAAAAGACCATTGACCACTCGGCTGGTATCAAGGCGGCCTGCCCGTGACCGTCGAGGTGCACGCCGGAAGGTGCAGGAAGATTGTCAGCGAAACGAATCCGCCCTGAAACCGGGGAAGACCTCAACTGATCGGGCAAGGAGGATTCAACCTGTTCGAGAAGCTTCTGCGCCGCCACTGCAAAATTCCCGGGAACGGTTTCCAAAAGTATGATTTCGCCGCTATCGGCGTTGATATGTTCCCCGATCAAGGGGTCCCGGGAGTTCCTCGCCTGCGCGTATGCGATGCTTGCAGCGCGGGCCAGATCACGATCAACGTCATCGATGTGTTGCGGGCTGGGAGTCATGCGAGCGTAGTATCGATATCTGGCCAAATAGGAAAGCTCCGCCTCCGTTCCTCGAAAATGCTCGTAGTGATAGAGGAGATCTTCTTCAAGCGCCGCGAGCCCTCGGACCCGCGCGAGGGCGGCATACCACTTGAATGCTTTGTGCAGGTACCACCCGCGTGTCTTGAAAAGACGGTATTCCTCTGAACCTTCACCGAAGATATTGAAGCTCAGTTGGTTGAACATCTCGATATAGTCCGCCCGCTGCTGTGCGATCACATCAGACCACAGCAGATTGGCCGATTCCAGGTGTTCGTCGATGGAGCCTTCAGGAAAATAGGCGAAATGGGGAGAGTAGCCGCCATCATGATGAATATTCCCCCGGACAAACCCGGGCTTCATAGCGATCAGGAAGAAGTGAAAGCCATGGACGAGGGCAGTCTGGTTGTCGCGGAGTTGCACCTGGGGGAGTCCTTGCGCATCCTTTCCGAACAACAGCGGATAGAGTTCGTATTTATGGAGCTCTTGCGTCAGGTTGCGCTCCAGTTCTGACTTGAAGCCAGAACGATGGCCGACCTCAGGAGGCAAAAAGATTCGCCAATCCAGATCGCGTATAAAATCCCAATCCACCCTCCCCCAGCGGCTGACGCTCAGGCCGATGCTTCCGTATGGGGAAACTGGCGTTTTCCCCACATATTCCAAAAGGTGTGGGATCCCATGCGCGTAACCACGAAGAGTCTCATCTACAACATGGCGGACCAATGATACCAACGCAACGTCTCGGGACCCTCCGAATCGTTCCTTAGGCAACACGAAAGGTTCCATGCTAACAAGGTTGCGATGTGCCGCGATGACAGGTTGAAACCGCAAACCCTGAAAGGACAAGCTTTCTGCTGCATTTGAGAAAAGGAATTCCAGTGCTTCGAGAAGAATGGGATTTCCGGAGAGAGCAGCGCGCAAAGTGTCTTGCACGATCGATCCGTTGCATTTCGCGGAACTTTGGCGCGTAACCATGTCTCTTCTGACGAACGGCTTTAATTGTAGCCTTCGATGGCGCACTTGTTCTGTCCCGTTTGGGGGTCTCCCTAGCACAAGCCATCAGTGCCATCGATCTCTGCGGAAACTTCAGAGAGGCTCTCTGAAGTCCGTTCAACATGCCTGATTTAGTCGTCGAGGCATTTGATCCCGTGAAGCCGGCATGGAGGAATTGATCGGATGCCCGGAATCCCAGAGGTGCTGGATTGTTTCCGTATCGCGGGCTATACATATGGGTATCCCACCCTAGATCACCCCAACGACGAAAACCTGTCGTTGGGGACCCCGAAGCCGCAAAATTGCAAAAAGCGGGTCCTTCGACTCGCTGCGCTCGCTCAGGATGACAGCGGCGAGAATGGGGCACCCGGCGAACGATGGACGGGCGGATCGTTGGCGCGGGTTCGTGCTCTGGAGCGGTGGCAGCCGGGTGAGGGTGAAGAAAAGTGTTCCAGATCACTGAAAAGCCGCGCGGGTTGCCGTAGATGTTGTTTGTGGCGTAGTTTGAGGCGGTACAACCCAGGGAAGCTCTGATTCAGTTCTAAGGCGCGCCATCGTTCCCTCGGGGGCTAAAGCCCGCGTTGATTATGCGGCATTTACGGCGCGGCTAAAGACGCACCCTGGCTGAAACCGATCCTGACAGCGGGGGAGTGGGTGCAGAGAAAAGCCATGATGAACACGATGCACATCGCCAGCCGACGGGATTTTCTGAAGAAGGCTCTCAGTGGGGCCGCGGTTCTAGGCGCAGGCGGCGGGACGGGATTGCTGGCGGCGGCGGAACAAAGCCCGGCGGGGGCGAAATCCAGGGTTGCGATCGCCCACGATGCCCTGCTGCGCGGCGCCGGTTCCACGCCAGGCTCCAGCGTGGACGAGCGCCGGATGCTGGCGCTGCTGGATCGCGCCATGCAGGCATTGTTCGACCGGGATCGTCCGATAGAAGCGTGGAAGAAGCTGGTGCGTCCGGGCGATTTGGTGGGGCTGAAGGTGAACACTCTGGGGGGACGCGGAATCTCAACCAACCCGCAGCTCGTGGAAGCCATTTGCGAACGGTTGCAGGAGGCGGGAATCAAGGCCGGCGAGATCGTGGTGTGGGACCGCGAGACGGAGGAACTGGAACGCGCCGGATTCCATATCTCGACGAGTGGCAACGGAGTTCTATGCTTCGGCACCGACCGGGTGGATTACGAGCAGGAACTGGTGGAGCACGGCAGCGTGGGCAGCCGCTTGTCGAAGATTCTGACCCAGCGCTCGAACGTGCTGATCAACGTGCCGGTGCTGAAAGACCATGACGGCGCGGGCGTGACGATTGCGCTGAAAAACATGTATGGCGTGATTCATAACCCGAACAAGTACCACCCCAACGGCTGCGATCCGTACATCGCGGATTTGAACATGCTGCCGGAGATCAGGAGCAGGATGCGATTGACGATCTGCGATGCGACCACAGCCATGTATGAGGGTGGACCGGCATACAAGCCGGAACACAGTTGGAAAAACAATGCGCTGATCGTTTCGCAGGATCCGGTTGCGCTGGATTACACTGGCTGGCAGATCATCGAGCACAAGCGGGCGGAAAAGGGATTGAAGACGCTGGAGGCCGAGGAGAGAGCGCCGCGCTACATTGCGACCGCGGCCGACCAGGAACACCGGCTGGGCACGAACGATCCGAAGCGAATCACGACGGTCGAGGCATAGCCGGGGTACGGGATGGGGAGGTTCAAAATGTTCCGTGAACTGGATGCGCAAGAGGGCAAGAGTTTCGATAGCTGCAGTGAGCGAAGCCTGTGCTGGCGTTCGCTCGATCGCCGTTCGTTCCTGAAGTGCGCGCTGGCTTCGGGAGCGGCTCTGGGGCTGGGCGAGGCGGCGCAACCCGCAGCCGGGATTCCCTCGGAGGCCGGGCAGGAGAAGCAGGACGATTCGCACTTTGTGGTGGAAGCGAAGTTCTACCAGAAACTTCAGAACCGGAAGATCAAGTGCAAGCTCTGTCCGCGCGAATGCACGGTGGGCGATAAGGAACGCGGCTACTGCGGAGTGCGAGAGAATCGCGGAGGAACCTATTACACGCTGGTGCATTCGCGGGTGTGCGCGGCGCACGTGGATCCCATCGAGAAGAAGCCGCTGTTCCACTACCTGCCGGGAACGACAGCCTTCTCGCTGGCCACGGCGGGCTGCAACGTCAACTGCAAATTCTGCCAGAACTGGGACATCTCCCAGGTGCGCCCGGAGCAGATCCCCGCCGAATATGTTCCGCCGGCGCGGATTGCGGAGCTGGCCAAACAATACAGTTGCCCGACGATTGCCTACACCTACAGCGAACCGGTGGTCTTCAGCGAATTTCTGATGGACGCGGCCGATGCCGGACACGAAGCGGGAATCCGCAGTGTGGTGGTTTCGAACGGCTACATGCAGGAGGAGGCGCTGAGGACGGCGTACGGAAAGATGGACGCGGTCAAGATCGACCTGAAGTCGTTCACCGAGCCGTATTACAGGAATGTGGTCAGCGGCCAGTTGAAGCCGGTGCTGGATTCGCTGGTCACGCTCAAGAAAATGGGCAAGTGGACAGAGATTGTTTACCTTGTGGTGCCCACTCTCAACGACGGCGACCAGGAATTCCGCGGGCTGGCGCAATGGATCAAGACGAACCTGGGCGGGGATGTGCCGCTGCACTTCACGCAATACCATCCGGAATACCTGTTGAAGAACCTGCCCATCACGCCGGTCGAGACGCTGGAACGCGCCAAGGCGATTGCCGACGCCGAGGGGCTGCACTACGTGTACATCGGCAATGTGCCGGGACATCCCTCGCAGAACACCTACTGCCCGCAGTGCAAACGCCTGCTGGTGGAACGGGTGGGATTTACGGCGAGCCAGATGCTGATCGAAAAGGGCGCTTGCCCATTCTGCCATCACCCCATCCCGGGCGTCTGGCACGTATGAGCGCGCGGAGGAGGCTTGGCTAATGAACGGCAAGAGAAGTTTCAGATGGTGCTGGCTGGCGGTTGCAGCGATCGCGCTGCTGGTGTTTGCGCCACTCAAGGACACGCGCGCCGACGGACAGGAAAAGGCGGGACAAGAGAAGGTCAACGCGGAGAAAGCGGCACAGGAGGGGGCGAAGGTGAGACAAGCTGGAGTAGCGGGCAGTTTCTATCCGGCCGATCCGAAAGAACTTTCGGCAATGATGGACGAGATGCTGGCCAAGGCCGCGCCGCCGCCCATCAAGGACCAGCTCCTGGCTGTGGTTGCGCCGCACGCCGGTTATCAGTACTCCGGCCCCGTGGCTGCCTACACCTACGCGGAGCTGAAGGGGCGAAAATTTACGCGCGTGGTGGTGATTGCGCCGTCGCATTACGAATCCTTCGACTTCACTTCAGTTTATGAGGGCGATGCTTACGCTACGCCGCTGGGAAACGTGCAGGTGGACAAGGCCTTTGCGCGGCAGTTGGCGAAGATGAGCCCGACCATGCAGCTTTCAAGCCAGGGACACGTTGCCACGCCGGCAGGCGCGGAACATGCGGTCGAGGTGCAGTTGCCGTGGTTGCAAAAGGTGCTGGGCAATTTTGAAATCGTGCCCATCGTCATGGGAGACCAGAGCTACGAGAGCAGCCGCGCGCTGGGAGTGGCGCTGGAAAAGCTGATCAAGAGCGACAGCAAGGGCAGCGAAACGCTGGTTCTGGCCAGCTCCGATTTGTCCCACTACCACCCTTACGACGAGGCCGAGACGATCGACCATAAGACGCTGAGCGCGCTTGAGGCGTGGGACTACCTGAGCATGTCGCGGAACTTTCAGACGCGGGTATGGGAAGCCTGCGGCGGCGCGCCCATCGTGGCCGCAATGATTTACGCCGAGCGCATGGGAGCGAACCAGGCGTGGGTGCTCAAGTACGCAAATTCAGGCGACACCACAGGCGATCACTCGCGCGTGGTCGGATACAGCGCGGATGTTTTTGTGAAGGCTCCGAGCGGCGCGGCGGCGGAGACTCCGTTCTCGCTGAGCGAGCAGGAGAAGAGCGAGTTGCTCAAGCTGGCGCGCAAGTCGGTGGAGTATATGGTGAAGGAAAAGAACCCGTATGAGCCGCTGGCGAGCGCGAGCGCGGCGCTGAACCAGGAGCGCGGCGCGTTTGTGACTCTGAAGGAGTTCGGCGCATTGCGGGGATGCATCGGCTACACCTCGGCGGTTAAACCCCTCTACATGACCGTGCGGGACACGGCCACGCTGGCCGCCCTGCGCGATCCACGGTTTCAGCCGGTGGACGCGTCGGAACTGCCGCAGCTCGACTATGAAATCTCAGTGCTTTCGCCCCTGCGGCGCGTGACGGACATTCAGCAGATCAAGGTTGGCGAGCACGGCTTGCTGATGAAGAACGGCGACTACGAGGGCCTGCTGCTGCCGCAGGTGCCGGTGGAAGAGAAATGGGACCGGCAGACGTTCCTGGAGCAGACCTGCGCCAAGGCGGGCATGGGCTCGGGCTGCTGGAAGGATGAGGATACAGACATCTTCATGTTTACAGCGGTGGTATTCGGCGAGCACAAGCCGTAGGAGCTTATGCTGGCTGCGGGAAAGGAGCGAAGTAAACAGCTAAAAGGAGATTCCTGATCACATGGGCACTCGATTCAAGACCGCGGCGCTGGTTATCGCTGTAGTACTGATATCCGCGCTGTCGGTCCTTGCTCAGTCCGGTCAAGCAAAGTCTCAGCAGGACATCGTGGAGAAGCTTATGCCGAACGGAGGATGGCCGATGGATTTGCCCGTCAAGCCTAGCCAGCGGGATTCCATCATCAAGAAACTGAAGGTGGCGCAGGGCACTGCACGCGCACAGCGAGCCCAACAGGTGGCTTTCCTGCTAGCGGCGCTGGATGTGGAGTACGACCGCAATCGCGACTACCTGTTCCATGTGCTATCGGGCTGCAATTATCCCGAGATTCGGTACGACTGTGACGAATCCACGGGCTACTACTTGATACAGCTCTATGAGCACAGCCACGAAGAAATCCTTGCGCCGCTGCTGAAGACCAGCATTGGCAATTACAGTGCAGCGGGATCGGAAATGTTAGGTGCATACTTTGGAGACCTGGTTGAGAAGTCCCCAGAAAAGTTTCTCGAGGCTGTCATCACGTTTCCGGCGCCAACTCAGAAGAAGGCCTGCCGCTTCGCCGGGGGAACCGACGGCGCGGGTTTGGGAGCAGAAGGTTTGGCGCAGGCGCGGAAGAAGCTTAGAGCGATCGGAGGCGAGGTCGCACTTCGATGCCTCAGAGAAATTGAGATCGCAAACAAGCCTGATTAGTCTTGAAATAAAGCTCCGTTTCTGCCCTCTGTCACATCCACAACATGCTATGTCACTAACCTCTTCGCTTCCAGGCTTACCCGCGCGGCCAGCACAAGCCGTAGGGGGCCTGTAATGGCGCAGTTTCCGGGTTGGCGACAAACCACCCGGAACGAGGATCTCGAACAAAAGATCCCAAGAGTCGAGGATTCCTTGACAGACCCAATTTCTGATAAGCCTGCTGTTTGCACGCAGGGGCTCATTCGCTACAGGCCCCTGCGGGGTTATTCGTCGCGCAGCGCCTGCATGGGGTCAATGGAAGCGGCGCGGCGGGCGGGGATGTAACTGGCCAGAACAGCCACGCCAACCAGCAGCAGCGAGACACCGCCAAAGGTGAGCAGGTCAGTGGCCTTGACGCCATAGAGCACACTGGAGAGCACGCGCGTCACCGCGAAGGCGGCCGCCAATCCCAGGCCGAGACCGATGAGAACCAGCCGCAAACCCTGCTCGATGAGAATGCGAAGAACCTTGACGCGGGTTGCGCCGAGCGCGATGCGAATGCCAATCTCATGGGTGCGCTGCTTCACTGAGTGAGAAATCAATCCGTAGAGGCCGAGGGTGGCGAGGAAGAGAGCAATGATACCTTGTGTGCCCGCGATGATGGTGCCCATGCGCATCGGAGCCATGCCCATTGGACTGCTGACGATCTGCTGGTCGAGAGTGCGAATGTTGTAGACCGGCATATCGGGGTCGAGTTGGGCGACGGCTTGCTTGACGGAGGCGGTGATTTGCATCGGGTCCATTCCGGTGCGCACAACGATGGTAGCGATTTGCTGGAAATGCTGCGCCAGCGGGTAAAAGATCAGCGGCCGATTCGTATCGGTCATCGCATAGTAGCGCATCTCATCGACCACGCCGACGACCTGCATCGCGTCTCCCTGCAGCGAGAGCCGTTTGCCGACAGCATCGCCGTTGGGCCACAACTGCTGGGCAAGCGTTCGATTGATAATGACCACGCGCGGCGCGGCCTCATCGTCGTGCGCGGTAAAATCGCGGCCCGCAACAACCCGCGTGCCCAGGGTTTGAAGATAGGCATGATCGACTGACATGCAAGGAACTTGCAGAAACTTCTGGATCTCGGTTGGCGTTTGACCCTCGGGCCAAACGCCGGCGCGCCAACCGCCCCCAGTATCGAAGGGCAGATGCGAGGCGAGGCTGGCGCTGGTGACGCCGGGCAGGGCGCGGAGCTTATCGAGCAACTGCGCTTGAAACAGCCGGCTGCGCTCATCGCTGTAGCGCTGCAGCGAAGGATCGACCGAGGCGAGAAAGATGTGGTCCGGGCGAAAGCCGAGATTGATCTGCGCGAGTTTTTGTACGCTGCGCGCGGCCAGCCCGGCGCAGATCAGCACTAAGCACGAGATGGCCACCTGGCCGATGACCAGCAGGCTGCGCAGCCGATGGCGATTGGAGGCGATAGTCAAAGCGTTCTTCAGCAACGGCAAAATCTCCAGCCGGGTCGCCTTCCATGCGGGCAGCAGTCCGGCAAGTACGCCGGCAGCCAGCGACGCAACAAACGTAAAGACAAACAAGCGCCAGTCAGTGCCGGTGTTGGCCGGGGGCGCAAAGTCGCCTGGAGTAACCATCTTGCCGAGCAGGGGAGTGACGGTGATGGCGGTTATCGCGCCGATTGCGCCGGCGGCGAGGGCGAGCAGTGTGCTCTCGGCGAGCAACTGGCGCAGCAGACGCCAGCGCGAGGCGCCCAGAGCGCCGCGAATCGCCACTTCCCGCTCGCGATCGGCGGCGCGCGCATAGAGCAGATTGGCTATATTCGCCACCGTAATCGCCAGCACCAGCAGCGCCAAAATCATCAGAGCGCCGGCAACCAGCGGCAGGAAGTTGGCCACGAAGGGCGTGGGCCGGCTCATCGATTCGCGCAGAACAGCAGCCGAGGCGCCCTGCGGGTGATACACGCCGTAATCCTTCATCAGTCGCGCCATCACGAGGTTCGCCGCGGCACGGGCTTGCGCAAGGCTGGCGCCCTGCTGCAAGCGGCCCATCATGAAGATCGATGTGTAGCCTCGATTGGTGAAGACTTCGTTGCCTCCGGGATTCATCAACGGCAGCATCGAAATCGGCACGAATCCGTTCAGTGCCGTGCCCCAGGACGCGCCCACAAACTTGGGCTGCGTCACGCCCACCACGGTAAACGGCAGGCCGTTGATCTTCACCAGTTGGCCGATGATATGCGGGTCGGCGGCAAAGCGGTTCTTCCATGTATCGTAGGTGAGAACGATGATGGCATCCGCGCCTGCCGTGCGGCCCTCATTGGGCAGGAAGAGCCGCCCCATCATCGGCTGCGCGCCCAGCACAACAAAGTAGTTGCCGCTGACCACGTGCACATAGGCTCTTTCGGCGGCCTCGCCCTGGCGGCTCATCTGGACTGCCGATTCCAGGTAGGCCATGATGCCGGAAAAAGCCTTCGCCATCTCTGGAAAATCACGGCTGCCTCCCTCGGCAGAGCGCTGAAAATCCAGAAAATCCGGATAGGAAAATGGAAGCATCATCGGCATCTGAGTGGTCTTCTGCACGATCATCACCAGCCGTCCCGGGTCCGCTGCCGGCAGTGGCCGCAGAAACAGGTCGTTAATCAAAAAGAAGATGGTGGCGTTGACGGTCAGCCCCAGCGCCAGTGTGATGATGGCCACCCCCGTGAAGCCGGGAGTCATGCGCAACTTACGAAATGCGAAGCGAAGGTCGAGCAACAGCGTGTTCATCGTTCTATCTCCTCAACAAAGAATCACTCGGCGCGTAGCGCCTGCATGGGTTCAATGGAAGCGGCGCGGCGGGCGGGAATCCAGCAGGCCAGGAGCGCAGCGGAAAGAAGCACGCAGGGAGCAAGAGTGAAGACAACGGGATCCACCGGACTGACCTGGTAAAGCATGCTGCTGAACGCGCGGCCGATACCGAGCGCGAGCAGGAATCCCAACGCCACCCCGCTGAGCGTCATCACCAGGCCCTCGCGCAGGATCATGCGCACCACCTCGCCCGGCTTCGCGCCGAGCGCCATGCGAATGCCGATCTCGCGCGTGCGCCGGGCCACAGAATAAGCCTTGACGCCGTAGACGCCGACGGTGGCGAGAGTCAGGGCGAGACCGCCAAAGATTGAGAGCATCGCGGCCGCGGCGCGAACCATCCAGAGTTGTACGTTGCTGTCAAGATGCTGGTGGAATGATTGGACCGAGAGGACCGGCAAGCCGGGCGCAGTCGCGCGGACTTCACGGCGGATGACATCAAACAACGTGGTGTCGGTTCCTGGAACCCGCGGAGCGGTGCGCACTAGAAAGAACACGTTGCTCTGGAAGCCCTGCGCAAAGGGCACATAGATGTGGCCGCCGATTTCAGACTGGAACAACTCCCAGCGCGTTGCGGGCACGATGCCGACGATCTCCAGCGACTGAGCATCACCGGCTTGTTTGGGAAGATCGTTGCTGACGCCCCCCATGTTACCTCCACCACCGCCGGCAGTCGGGCTGTCCCTCGCGGCCCATTGGATGTGCCGGCCCAGGGCATCGCTGTCAGGCCAGAGTTTTCTCGCCAGCACGTCGTCGATGATTGCGACCGGCAAGGAATCGGGATTCTCCGCCTCATTCTTGGTGAAGGCTCGACCGCGCAGCAGCGGCAGACCCATGGTCGTCCAGTAGTCGGCGCCAACGCTGTTCCAACGGACATTGAAGGCCAGGCCGTCGGCGGCGGTCTTGGAATGAGCGTCGGGCGCGGGCTTCACGCCGGCGCGCTGCACGGGGCGGTTAACGGATAGAACGCCGAAGGGCACGATGGAAGCGATACTGGCAGACTGTACCCCTGGCAGCGCGGCAAGACGGTCGCTCGCGGCGCGAAAGAGCTGAAGACTGCGGGACTGGTCGTAGCCGCCCAAGCTGGCGTCCACCTCGACGAGGATGGTGGGGTCAGTCTGGAAGCCGGTTTCGACGCTGCCAGCTTTGAGCGCGCCTCGGACGAAGAGTCCGGCGGCGGCGAGCAGCCCCAGCGACAGCGCGATTTGCGCCACGACCAGCGAGTTGCGCGGGAGCCAACGGTAGCGCCGCGGGGCAGCATCCTCGCCCGCATGTTCCTTCAGATCGGTGAGCACGTCGGTGCGCGTGAGCTTGATCGCGGGCCACAGCGCAAAGCACAGCGTCGCGAGAACGCAGAATCCAAGAGTGGCCGCAAACACAGCGGGATTGGCGCCGCCGTGGAAAAATATCGCCACCGGCATGTGTGCGCCCAGCGATGCCATCAGCAGATCGGAGGAAATGAGACCGAGCAGGAAGCCCCCGGCGCCGCCCGCAAGAGAAAGCACGACGCCCTCGGTCAGGATTAGCCGGATGATGCGGACGCGACCGCAGCCCAGGGCAAGGCGGAGGGCGATTTCCTTGCGCCGCGCCAAGCTGCGGGCGAGGAACATATTGGCGAGGTTGAGGCAAGCGACGAGCAGTACTACGCCAGCCATGCCGAACAGCAACGTGCCGAGGAGCTTCGAATCGCCTTGTTCGCGGGAGGGGCTGGTGCTAATGGTCATGCGGGGCAGGGGGCGCGTGATGAACGTCTGATCCTTCTGCTCGACTGGGTAGGCTTTTTCAAGATTGCTGGCAAGGGCGCTTAAGGCGACCTGGGCGGTCACCGCCGTCATGCCGGGCTTGAGGCGTCCGACGACAAAAAGATTATAGGCATCGCGGCGATCCAGACTGCGTTGGTCCGCCGCCTGAGAGCTGTTCCTGAGCAGGTCGAAATCGCCCAGTGGGAAGTAGAGTTCGGGGCCGAAGAGCATCGTCGTACCTGCGAAATGCTTTGGCGCGATGCCGACGACGGTGAACTGGCGCTCGTTGACGCGGATCGTTTTACCCACGAGCTGTGGGTCTCTGCCGGTTTTCTCCCAGTAGAGGTGACTGGCAATGACAACGGGCGCGACACTGCCGGGTTTCTCCTCCGCAGGAAGAAAGGCGCGGCCCTGCGCCAGTGGCACGCCCAGCGTGCTGAAGTAATTCGAGCTGATGATGGCGGCAAAGGTACGGCGAGAGCCATCGCCCTCCCCGACTCCCACCATAGTCACGCCATGAGCAAGGACACCGCTGAAAACCTTGTTTTGTTCACAAATGTCCCGGTAGGTCGGGTATGAAAACATGCGAAAGCTATTTCGGTCTTTCCGGCCCTGTGTGTAGAGTTGGACAACCTGTGCCTCATTGGGATAAGGGCGCGGGCTGAAAACCAGCTCCCGTACCACGGTGAAGATGGCGGTGTTCCCGCCAATGGCGAGAGCCAGCACGACGATTGCAACGGCCGAGAATCCCGGCGACTTGCGCAACTGGCGCAGCGCGTAGCGAATGTCGAGCAACAGCGTATTCATCGTTCTATCTCCTCAAATGCGCGCGACTTAGAGCGTGGCCGGCTAAGCGTGGATCGTGGGTGACCATGCAGATGGGCGTGCGAGATCCATCGATCAGAGAGTAAGCACTTACCGTGCCAAATCACTATCAAAGCATTCCTTTGAAAACAAATCACTTACATTGAGCGCGAGATTGAATTCTTGCGCTGAAGTGACCGTTTGCGGCTCGGATTGTGCGATTTCGGACGGTTGGACTGACCAGGTAGTCTCTCCCGGACCTGGATTGCGGACGAATCACCGGCAAACCGGAAACTGTGCCACAACCGAGCTTCCGCTATCTCCTCATAGGCTTCGCTTCCAGGCTTACCCGCGCGGCGAGCAGAGCCGGGGCCAGGTTGATGGCCGCGCTGAGACCTGCGGTTTTCCAGAATCCAAAGACCGGGATGAGGTAGGCGGCCAGCAGGAGCGCGCCCGCGCATCCGCCCAGCAGATCTACGGCATAGAGCGTGCCCAGCTTTGTCCGGCCGCTGTTGGCCTGAAGGTATATCCGGGCCGCGATGGGGAATTGATAGCCTCCCAACATTCCCGAGAGAGCAGCCAAAGCGGGGAATGCAAGCTGCGCCGCCAAACCCGTTGCCGCCATGCCGGAGAGCTTCGCCAGCAGGCTGACCGCGAAGATGAGCGCAGGGGCGGAGAGGGCGAGCAGGAACTGGTTGGCTGCAAGGGCGCGGCAGGGCGGAGAATCGCTGAAACGAATGCGGCGTAGCGCGAGCCAACTTCCCAGGGCAAGGCCAGCCATGCACATGCCGATGAGGATCGTAAGCTGGTGGTACACGTAGCCATAGATGGACTGGAAGGCCAGGAGCAGGAGAATCTGCAGAGTGATCTGAGTGAAGCCGGTTGCGGCCGCGCAGAACGCCGCGGCGGAGCGGGCGCGCCGCTCGCGAGCGGGCAAAAACGCCAGAATCGCCGCCGCAAGCAACAGGACGATCAGGGTTGCGCCGATGACGGCGGAGAAGCGGATGCGCGCCGCCGCGCGGAACCAGTTGGAGTAGCCCGACTTGAACTGCGCGCTCCACAGCACAATGTCGAAGTAATAGGCGATGGGCGCGAAATCGCGATTGACCGGCGTGGACGCCAGAGGCCGCAGTTGCTCACTAACCTGCGCCATGCGATCGGGCATCATGCGGTAGGGGATGAAGTATTCCCGGACATACTGAGTCTTCAGCTTGCGCTCCCGCAACCTCGAAATCAAAGTCTGAGGGTTGTCCGTCAGAACATCGGGTTGGACGGCGGCGAAGAAGTGGATGGTGTCGCCGGGGATGGCGGAAACGTAGGGGAAGACTTCACTGAGAGTGCGCTGAATGCAGCGCAGGAACCCGGCCAGGTCTGGACTGATGGTTTCCTCCGACGAGCGCAACTCGAGGGCGAGCAGCCCGCCGGGCGCCAGACGATCGCGGGCGGAACGAAAGAACTCGGCGGTGTAGAAGCGATTCAACTGCGCGGTCTGCGGATCGGGGACATTCAGAACGATCACGTCGAATGTGCCGTCCGTCGTCTTGAGATAGCGCCGGCCATCCGCGTAGTGGGTATGAACGCGAGGGTCAGATAAAGCAGAGGACTGCGCGGGAAAGAACTGCCGCGCCATGCCGATGAGAGCGGGATCCAGTTCGACGTAGTCGATGCGCTCGACGGTGGGATGCTGGAGGGCCTGGGCGATGCCGCCGTTTACGCCGCCGCCGATGAGGAGGACGTGCCTGGGCGCCGGGTGCTCCAACAGAGCGTAGTGAACCGCCTCTTCTGCGGCAGCCTCGTCCGGCGCATTGGCGAGGATTACGCCATTGTCATAGATGCTGCGAATATTGCCGGTTTCGGTGACCGCCAGGTTGCCATAGATGGAGTCGCGCGATCCGACCAGGCGAAAGCCCCGCCAGAGGCGCGCCCGCGCGGAGCTGTCCAACGGCGGCGCAACAAACATCAGAAGAGGAACGGCGAGAAGCGCTGCTGTCACCGTTAACGCACCAAGCCGCCTGCGGCTCATCCGGAACGACAGGACAACTGCCATCGACAGATTGAGGAGGGAGACGATGGCCGCGATCTGGAAGGATTCAAAGAAGCGCAGCAACACGATGCCGGCCACGATCCCCCCGAAGGCGGAGCCCGCGGCCTCAAGCAGGTAAGCCGAGCCGGCGGCGAGGCGGGCGGAGACGGCGCACTCCCGCTCGTACATCCGGGCCGCGGCCACGAAAAGCGCTCCTGAGACAACGCAGACCAGGCTGAGACATGCCAGGGTTGTAAGCAGCATCGGCAGCGGCCCAACCAGCTCGCCCGGCACCGTCTGAAAGATGGATTTGGAGGCGCGCAACGCCCATATGGTGGGCGGCAGGCTGACCGCGAGCAGGCATTCGAGCGCGGCGACCGCCCGGCGCGCGTTGTTTCCGCCCAGCGTAAAACCGGCGCACAGGCTGCTGCCGCCAGCGGTCCAGAAGAGCCAGGTGGCCAACATGATTCCCAGCGACATCTCGTTGCCGTTGAAAACGACGATCAGCTCGCGCATGAGAACGATCTGCGCGATGACCGCGCTGAAGCCGATCAGCGCCAGAGCCGCTCTTACGGCAGAGGCCGGCGTTAGCGCGCCGCGCGTGTTGACGGGCTGTAGGGGCGATTCCACCAGAAGGGAATTAGAATCCAGTTGTCTTTGAAAAGCAAGGGCTCGAAAAACAGAGGCTCAGTCGAGCGCCTTGTGGAAGCGGAGGATGGCGATGGTGAGCAGGCTGAATCCCAGGCCGGCCATGGCCGCCATCTGGGGCCAGAGAACCTCAAAGCCCACTCCTTTCAGATAAGCGCCGCGAAGCACGACCAGGAAATAGCGCAGCGGCACGGCATAGGTGAAATATTGCATCCATTGCGGCATGGTGCTGATGGGAAATCCGAAGCCGGAGAAGGCCACGGCGGGCATGATAAAGAAGAAGGCGGTCACCATGGCCTGCTGTTGCGTGGAGGAGACGGTTGAAATGAGCAGGCCCACGCCCAGCATGCACAGGATGAAAAGAATGGAGCCCGTCAACAATACCGAGATATGACCGCGGAACGGGATCTGAAACCAGAATGTCCCGACTGCCGCGATCAGCGCGACATCGAACATGCCAATCAGAAAGGCGGGCAGCGTCTTGCCGAGGATAAACTCGGCCGGGCGGATGGGTGTGACCATGATCTGCTCGAGAGTGCCGATCTCGCGCTCGCGAACCACCCCGAAGGCCGTCACGGTGATGACCAGCACCAGGGTCAGGCTGCCGATGACTCCCGGCACAAAAAACCAGCGGCTGCTCAATCCGGGGTTATACCAGGGGCGGGGCTCAAGCTCGACCGAGGGGATGGCCTCGACCAGTTGCGGCGCGATGCGGTTGATGCGGTCCTGCTGGTAGTTGCGGGCAAAGCCAAGCGCGATCTGCGCGATGTAGCCGGAGGCAATCAGCGCGGTGTTGGAGTTGGTCGCATCGACGATCACTTGCAGCGGCGCGGTCTGCCCCTGGCGCAACTTTTGCGCAAAGCCGGCGTCGATCTCCAGGCCCACCGTAGTCTTTCCCTGCTCGATGAGATCGCCGATCTGGCGGGAGGCGGTGAGTTGGCGCTGCACATCGAAGTAGGGGCTGGAAGTGAAGAGCGAGATCAGCTCACGGCTCTCCTGCGAGTGATCCAGATCGAGCACCACCGTAGGGACGTGGCGGATCTCGTAGGTGGCCGCGTATCCAAAGATCATCATCTGAATGATGGGCGGCCCGAAGAGCAGAAAGCGCGTCCGCTTGTCGCGGAAGACCTGGATGAACTCCTTGATCAACATCTGCTTCAGGCGCCCCAGCATAGGTTCTCCTTTACGTGAGCCTCTTGTGGAATGAGCGGGTGGCCAGCAGCGCCAGCACGAACGCGAAGACGGCCAGCGGAACCAGGTCGGCGGCAAGCAAGGCGGTGGGCGTGCCTTTGAGGAATATCTTCTTCAGCACCGAGACGTAATAGCGCGCCGGCACAATGCGCGTGATCCACTGCAGGGCAACGGGCATCTGCTCGATGGAAAACAGGAAACCGGAGAGCAGGAAAGCCGGAAGGAAGGTGACCAGCAGCGCGATCTGGCATGCGGCAAACTGGCTCTTGGCCAGCACGGAGATAAAAAATCCAAGCGACAGCACCACCACCAGGAACATGGCGGAGCAGACGAGCAGCGTGACGTAAGAGCCGCGAAAAGGGACGTGGAACCAATAGATCGCGATCACGGCGCAGACCATCACGTCGAACATGCCGAGGACAAAATACGGCGCCAGCTTGCCCAGCATGATCTCCATAGCGCTCACCGGAGTTGAAATCAACTGCTCCATGGTTCCGCGCTCCCATTCGCGCGCAATGGTGAGCGAGGTAAGGAATGCGCCGATGACCGACATGACCAGGGCCAGCACGCCGGGAATGATGAAGGCGCTGCTTTCGAGATTCTCGTTATACCAGGTGCGGGTTTCCACGCTGACCGCGGCGGGCTGGATGGGCTGGCCGCGCTGGCGAAGCCAATTGATTTGAATCTCGGAGGAATAGCCCTGGACGACGGCCTGGGTGTAGCCGATGAGAACATTGGCGGTATTGTCGTCGGTGGCGTCGACGAGCGCCTGAACCTCGACCGGCCCGCCTTCGCTCAGCCGCCGGGAAAAATCCCAGGGAATCACAATCCCCATCTTGGCGTGACCGTCGTCGAGCGCCTGGGTGAGCGCTGGATAGCCGTTCACCGCGCGGACAAGGTTGAAATATTTGCTGGCCTGAAAGTGCTTGAGCAGGTCCTGACTTTGCTGGCTGCCGTCGCGGTCGTATACATAAACGGGCAGCCCCTTGAGATCGAGATTGACGCCGTAACCGAAGAGCAGCATCAGGGTCACGGGCATGATGACGACAATGAACAGGCTGCGCGAATCGCGGAGAATCTGGACGACCTCTTTTTTAGCCACTGCCAGCAAGCGACTGAAGCTCATGGTTTCATCTCCCCCGCCGCATCGCGCCCCGTGGTGACAGAGACGAACACGTCTTCCAACGTGGGGCGAATTTTTTCGATGCCGCCGACAGCGATGCCGCGCTCCTTCAGGTATATCTCGATTTGCGGGATCGCCGCGACGGCATCCAGCACCACGAGGTGCAGCGCGTTCCCGAAGACCGCGGCATCCAGGACGCCGGGGGCCGATTGCAGCGCCTCGACCGCGTCGCCCAGCGGCTCGCACTCGACCAGCAGCAGTTCACCCTTCATCGAGTCGCGCTTCAGCTCCGAGGGCGTGCCGAGGGCGACTATGCTGCCGCGAAAGATCAACGCCAGACGGTTGCAGTATTCGGCCTCCTGCATGTAATGCGTGGTCACAAAAACGGTGACGCCCTCCTCCGCCATGTGGTGAATCAGATCCCAGAACTTGCGCCGCGAGATGGGATCGACCCCTGACGTGGGCTCATCGAGAAAGAGAATGGGCGGCTTGTGCAGCACGGCGCAGCCCAGCGCCAGGCGCTGCTTCCACCCGCCCGGCAGCGTGCCGGTGATGAGGTTCTCCCGGCCCTTGAGGTTCGCCATCGAAAGCGCCCAATCGATCTGTTCTCCGAGCTTGTTCGAGGGCACGCTGTAGAGGCCGGCGAACAGGCGCAGGTTCTCAATCACCTTGAGGTCGTTGTAGAGAGAAAACTTTTGCGACATGTAGCCGATGTTCTGACGCACCGCTTCGGGCTCGCGGCTTACGTCGTGCCCGGCCACGGATGCGCGCCCCGACGAAGGCTTCAACAGGCCGCACAGCATGCGAATGGTGGTCGATTTGCCCGCTCCGTTCGGTCCGAGAAAACCAAAGACCTCGCCTTTCGGAATCTCGAGGTTGATCCGATCGACGGCCACGAAGCCGCCGAAGCGCTTGCACAGATTCTCCACCACGACTGAATTTTTGATTTCAGCCATGGGTTGCGCCCCCACTTCCAACCGCATCGACAAACAGGTCTTCGATGGTCGGCGCCACGAGCTGAATCGCATCGAAGCTCACGCGCGCGGCTCTGAGGCGCGCCTCGAACTCAGGAATGCGGCGGGGCGCATCGTCAACCACGAGATGCAGGCCATCGCCGGTGAGCACCAGGCTGGAGATTCCGTCCGCGTGCTCGAGTTGGCTGCGCAAAGCGCGCGGCTCCGGCCCGGTCACTGACAAGACGCCCTTGCCCATCCCGGCCTTCAGGCTCGCGGGCGTGTCGCAGAAGAGCAGCTTGCCCTGGTGCAAGAGGGCGACGCGATGACAGCGCTCGGCTTCATCGAGATACGCGGTCGAGGTCAGAATCGCCACGCCCTCCGAGATCAGTTCATAAAGGATGCGCCAGAAGTCGCGGCGCGAGACGGGATCGACGCCGGTGGTCGGCTCATCGAGAAGAATCACCTTGGGGCGGTGAATGAGCGCGCAGACCAGGCTGAGCTTTTGCTTCATGCCGCCGGAAAGTTTGCCGGCCAGCCGCTCGTGAAACTCCGCCATGCCGGCGGCCTCGAGCAGTTGCGAGGAACGCTGCTCGCGCCCGGCCTTCTTCACGCCGAACAGGTCCGCGTAGAAGCGGATGTTTTCATCCACGGTGAGATCTTCATACAACCCGAAACGCTGCGGCATGTAACTGAGGGCGTGTTTGGCGCCCTCGGGATTGCGCACCACATCAAAGCCGGCAACAGTGGCATTGCCAGCATCCGGCGGCATGATGCCCGCCAGCATGCGCAGCGTGGTGGTTTTCCCGGCGCCGTCGGGACCGACCAGGCCGAAGATCTCTCCGGCGCGCACATCAAAGCTCAGCGCATCCACGGCGCGCACGCCGGGAAAACTTTTCGTAAGTCCATCGGCGACGATCACGGGTTGGGGCTGATCCGTCATTGCTTTGCAGGCGCTGCCGCCGGGGGATGCGCTTCCTGCGTGGCCGGGACCAGATCGAGGCGGGCATCGGCGGGCATGCCCGGCTTGAGTTCATGATTCGGATTGTCGATATCGATTTTGATCCGGTAGACGAGCGTGACGCGCTCCTGGTAAGTCTGAACGCTCTTGGGCGTGAACTCGGCGCTTGAGGAGATGAATGAGATGCGCCCGTGATACCGCTTGCCGGGATAGGTATCGGTGGTGACGGCGGCGTCCTGGCCCCAATGAATTTTGCCCAAATCGGTCTCGGCAATATACGCGCGCAGCCAGATGTGATCGAGGTCGGCGAGCGTGACCACCGGAGTTCCGGGCGCCACCACCTCACCGAGTTCGGCTTGCCGCACGGTAATGACGCCGGTGGATGGAGCATGCAGGATGGTGTAGTCCAGGTTGACTCGCGACAGACCCAGGTTGGCGCCGGCCTCTTTGAGATTGGCTTGCGCGATGGCGACATCTTCTTTGCGGCTGCCTTCGACGGCCTCGTTGTAACGTTGCTGCGCCGCTTTGAAGATGGCCTCGGAGCGCTTCAGCGCGGTGTCTGCCAGGTCGCGATCCTGGGCAGAGACTTCGTCCTTGGCGAAGAGCTGCCGGGCGCGGTCATTGTCGAGCTTCTTCTCTTCGAGATCGGCCTGCGCGTCAATCATGGTTTGCTGCGCCGCCTTCACTTCCTGCTCGCGGGTTCCGGCCAGCGTGAGCGCCAGATTGGATTCGCGCACGCGAACACTGGCCTCGTCGATGCGGACCTTCTGTTTGTAATCGGCGTCTTCCAGGCGCGCCAGCAAAGCGCCTTGCTCAACCTGCTGACCTTCTTCGACGGACAGCTCGACGATGCGCCCCGGCACCTTGAAGCTCACCAGGCTCTCGTGCGCTTCGATGTTGCCCGAAAGCGTGAGTTGGTTCACAGGCTCCGGCTTTTTCGCAAAGCGCGGATAGTAGTACACGCCGGCGGCGATCGCAGCGGCCAGCACAATCAATACAGGAATCACTCGTTTCATGGCTTCAAACCTCGTGTGCGGGAATCTGAACTGCGGTACGGCATCGATTCCGCCTTCAATCGTGGAATTTGCTTCCCACCCTAGCCGCAAAAACAAAAGCGCGGCGAGGGTGGGGCACCCAGAGCTTATGGATTCCCCATGTACTGCAAAATGTTTTTCTCCGTATCGCCCCGGGCGCGAGCGAGCGCAAACTTCGCGTCCACGTGGCTGGAGACGGCGAGTATGTAATTCTCCTCGGCGCGGGCAAGTTCGTCCTGGGCCGTTACCACCTCGACATTGTTGGCCGTGCCTGACTGAAAGCGATCCTGCGCCAGTTCGAGCTCGCGCCGCGCCAGGCTCTGTCCCTCTTCGGCAACAGTCACCTGCTCGGCCGCAGAGTCAAGATTCAGGAGGGCCTCGCGGATATCCTCGTCAATGCCGCGCCGCAGGTCGGCTATCTGATCGTCGATGCGTTTCACGCGGCTCAAAAGCTCCTGGGCCTCGCCGTTGCGGTCGCGGTCGAAAACGGTGAAGTCGATCTGGCCTTGAACCAGGTACGTGGCCTGGACGCCGCCGATGCTGCGGCCAATCCCGCCAAAGTTGCCGTCGATGCTGAGCCTGGGATAGGAACGGGCGCGGTTGGCGCGCTGCTGCTCCACCAACTCCTGGCGCTGACTGGCAAGCGACAGATAGTCTGCGCGCGCGGCCAGCGCGGAGGGCACCAGAGTTTCGGATTCAGACTGGCTCAGGGGACGATACAAAAGCGGCTCGGCCAACTCCAACGGCGTGCCGGGGTTCATGCCCAGGTTGCGCGCCAGAGCCAGCAGCGACTGCTTGTACTGGTTTCCGGCGATTAGCAACGCCTGTCTGTCATTCGCCAGTTGCACCTCGGCGCGCAGCACGTCAACGCCGGTCGCCGTCCCGGCGTCATGCTTGTCTTTGGCCAATTTGTAAAGCGTCGCCGAGTCGGTCACTCGCGACTGCGCGGCCTGAGCGCGGGCCGCGGCGGACTGCGCGTTCAGATAGAGGCCGGCAATCACGCGCACGATGAGATCGCGCGCGTCGCGCAAATCCATCCTGCCGGCATCGAGCGCGCGCTCGATGGCCTTCAAACCGCGATAGCTTTCAAGATCGACAATGTTCTGCTGCGCGTAGACGCGGAAATCGTAATTCGAGAATGGTCCCACAACTTCAGGCAAACCAGGCGCCGAAATTCCAAAGGCGCGCAGGTCGCGGTTCTGCACGTTGGCGTAGCTCTGAGTGCTGATGCGCGGAAGCAGCGCGGCCGACAAGCGGCGCGTGCGCGCACCCTCAGCCTCGTCGACCCGCGTGCCGGCAACCAGCACGTTGAGGTTGGCCTGGAGCGCCTTCTGAATCGCATCCTGCAAGGTGAGGCGGTAAGGCTCGAGTTGTTGCGCCGCGCCAGGCACACACGCGGCCAGGCTGGCGAGGCATAGAACAGCGGCAATGCGGATATGGGATCTCATGGTTCCTGCTTCTTGACGGGGAGGGCGATTGCCCTCCAGAAATGTTGAAAGCTATTTTCAATCCAGATGGCAAGCGCAGGCTCTCCGTGCAACGACCAAAGCAGGAGTGTCCCCAGGAACGTCTGCAGGAGTTGAATTGCCACCTTCTCCTTTTTTACGCGCGGGTCGATTTCTCCGCGTTTTTGTCCCGCGGCTACGATCCGGGCGGCCATCTTGCGGCCCTCGCGCATCTTTCGCTCAGTGAAGCCGCGAACCTGTTCGCTGGCCAGGAAGGATGAAATCATGGCGCGGGCGAGGTCGGGGCTGCGCCCAGGCTCCTCGGAGATGCGGAGGAAGAGATCGTGCAGGACGGAGTAGATCGATCGCTCGCCCGACGCGGCGCGCTCCAAAGCCTGTTTCACCTTGCCGAGCTGTATCTCGGCCATCACGCCCAGCACCCGGTCTTTGCTCTCGAAATAGTTGAAAAAGGTGCCTTTGCCGACGTCCGCGGCTTCGGTGATGTCTTCCACCGTGACGTTGGAGAAGCCGCGCTCGGCAAAGAGCTGGAGCGCGCACCGGAACAAGCGCAGACGCGTTTCTGCGGCGCGGCGCTGGCGTCGTCCCATGCCTTGCAGGTGGGGCAGGTTCGCGGAATCGAGAGCCTCCGCTAGCTTCGCGGAGTGGATTGCATGACCGCTGACCATATCTGACCAACAGTCATATTTGAGCGCGGAAGCGGCGATTTGTCAAGAGCCAAAGGAAAAGATTGCAGGGCTTTTTGCGGGCAGGCCCTAGTTTCTGCTGCGCATTTTGGAAAGCAGCCGCAGTATCTCCAGATAGAGCCAGACCAGGGTGACCATGATGCCGAAGGCGCCGTACCACTCCATGTATTTGGGTGCGCCGGACTCGACGCCTCTCTCGATGAAGTCGAAATCGAGGACCAGATTGAGGGCGGCGATGGCTACCACGAACAGGCTGAATCCGATGCCGATGAACCCGGAGCCGTTGATGGAGACGAAGCGGATGCCGAAGAAGCCGAGCAGCATCTGCATCATGTAAAAGAGGAAGATGCCGCCGGTGGCCGCGACGATTCCGAGGCGAAACTTCTGCGTGACTCGGATCAATCCGGAGCGATAGGCCAGGAGCAGAACGAAGAGCGTGCCAAAGGTGAGGCTCACCGCCTGAATGGCAATGCCGGGATAGCGGAGGTCGAAGGCCGCCGAAAGGCTTCCGAGAAACAGGCCTTCGAGCAGCGCGTAGATGGGCGCCGTGACCGGAGACCACTCCTTCTTGAAGACGGTGACCATGGCGAAGATCAATCCGCCGAAGACTCCGACGAGCATAAGCGGCGTCACGTCGGCGAAATCGCGCGACTGAAGGAAGAGATGCCAGGTCCAGGCCGCGGTGGCAATGGCGCAGAGGAGCAGAATGCCGGTCTTGTTGACGGTGCCGTTGAGCGTCATGCGGCCGGCGAGGTCGGTGATGCCGCCATAGCCCGCGCCGGAAAGGTTGCGAAAAGTGTTCTCACTCAGTGCTGGATTGGATGTCTTCATCATCGCCATTGGGTTCTCTCCGTATTGCCGATCCGGGCCGTGGCCTGGCCGGGGTATGATGCGGGAAACTTCGATCCCTGTCTCAATTTTAGACCGGCGGGTCTAATCCCACCCTAGCCGCAACAACAAGTACGCGGCGAGGGTGGGGCACCCAGCATTTTGCCGCGACGCGCGGCTATGCTCCAAGTTCGTGGCGGATGGCTTCGGCGATCACAGTGGCGTGAAGGCGCATGGCCTCTTCGCTTTCGGCTTCAATCATGACGCGGGCCAGCGGCTCGGTGCCGCTGTAACGAATAACGACGCGGCCGGAATCCTTCAAGTCTTCTTCGGCGGCGCGGATGGCCTGGGCGACGGCGGGGATGGATTCGAGGGGCTTCTTTTCGCGGACCTTGATGTTGACGATGACCTGGGGGAAGACTTTGAGATCGGCGGTGAGTTCGTCGATGGATTTGCCGGTGCGTGCGATGAGGTCGAGGACGACCAGCGCGGTGAGCAGGCCGTCGCCGGTGGTGGCGAGATGGGGCAGGAGGATGTGGCCGGACTGCTCGCCGCCGAGGGCGGCGTTGTGGCGCTGCATCTGCTCGAGGACGTAGCGGTCGCCTACGGGGGCGCGGAGCATGCGGATGCCGCTGCGCTTGAGGGCGGCTTCAAGACCCATGTTGGACATGGTGGTGGCCACAACCAAATCACCAGTCAGCAGGCCGCGGGCTTGGAGGTCGCGGGCGGCCATGAGGAGAATGGCGTCGCCGTTGATGACGTTGTTATGGGCGCCGGCCAACATGCAGCGGTCGGCGTCGCCGTCGAAGGTAATGCCGAGGACCGCTCCGCGGCTTTTTACTTCTTGGGCGACATACGTGGAATGGAGAGCGCCGCAGTTCAAGTTGATGTTGCGGCCGTCAGGGGCGATGTTGAGCAGGGTGACGCCGCCGGCAAGATCGGCGTTGAGGCGGCGGAAGAGCTCGGGAGCGACGGCGGCGGCGGCTCCGTTGGCGCAGTCTACGACGATGCGGCCGCCGGCGAGCGAGAGACCGGGAACGGTGTCGATGAGGAAACGGATGTAGTCGGCCTGGAGGGCGGAGTTGTCTTCGACGGGCGGGAGACGGCCGGGATCGGGCGCGGCGTGGATGGAGGCGGCGTGATGGAGGATTTCTTCTTCCATAGCGGCTTCGACGGCATCGGGGAGCTTGAAGCCGTCTGCGCCGAAGAGCTTGATGCCGTTGTCTTGCCAGGGATTGTGGGAGGCGGAGATGACGACGCCGGCGTGGAAGCCGTGCGCGCGGACGAGAAAGGCGACGGCCGGCGTGGGCACGATGCCGGCGCTTTCAACGCGCGCTCCTGCTTTGCGCAGGCCTGCGGCGAGCGTGGCGGCGATCCAGGGGCTGGACTCGCGGGTGTCGCGGCCGAGGAGGACGGCGGGCTTGGCGACGGTCTTGCTGCGCAGGGAGTGGGCGAGGGCGAGACCACAGGCGAAGACGGTGGTTGGGTCGAGCGGGGCTTCGCCGGCCAGGGCGCGAATGCCGTCGGTGCCGAAGAGCTTGCGCGCGGTTGGGGGGATCATTGAGCGGTCATCCAATTCTGTTGGCCTTTTCGGTGGCGAGCAAAGTGGTCTTATAGCGGTTTCGGAATTGCAGTACCCCGAAGCCACTCAGCGGCAGTGGCTTCAGGGCAGAGCAATGGGAGAACCGCTGGAGCCGCAAAACGCGCCGCCCCGCGTTCCCTTACTTTCGTGTCCCGGCTTTTATTGCACCGAGATGGAGACCGAACCGCACAGGTTCTCCCAGACCAGCGAGAGCTTACCCTTGTTTCCGCCCAGATCCTTGAGCATGTACTTGAGGTTCTCGACCAGCGCCGGCGGCTTTTCCATGGTCATCTTCACGCGGCCCAGGTCCTTTGCCTTGTCGTATACCGTTCCCCACTGGCCGGTCTGCTTGTTGACGACGAGCACCCAGTTGGCGGGGTCGGAGAGATCGATGTAGAGCGTGTAGTCGCCCTTGGGGACAGTGAGACCGTCGAGGTTGAGGTCGGCGTCGGTGTGGAGTTTGGTGGCGGAATTGGCGCCGGCGCGCCAGACCGGATAGGTGGGATCGTGGCTGATGAGCCCGTCCTTGGTGAAGATGTGGCCGGCGCGGCCTTTGACTCCGGGCGAGCTGTAGGTGATGGTGATGGTCTTGCCGGCGATGACAGCCGACTCGGTGGCGGGAGGGCTTTTGGGCGGCCCTGGCTGCGCGAATACGGTGGCGGCGATGAGAAGGCTCGTACAGACTAAGAGACGCTTCATGGTGATGTTTCTCCTTCGGGAGAGCCCCTTTTCAGGTCAGGACTCCCCGACGGGATGATTGTCGCACCACGCGCCGTGGCTGGGGAAGGGGGAGCAAAGCCCGGGGCGCGCTCTTCGACGCCTGCCAGCGCGGCGGAGGGTGCGATATACTCCGTTACGCGGCAGAAACTATGGAGGTTTCAGGATGCGTAAACAGGGCATTTTGAGGATGGCGGCGGCCGGGATGATGGCCGTGGCGATGATGGCGGCGGCGGGGGCGGCGAAGGCGCAGGGCAGCGCGGCGGCAGCCGGATCGGATACGGTGTTGAAGCCGGCGGAAATGGAGAAGCTGCTTCCGGCGAGCGTGTATTACCGCGGGCAAACGGCCAACACGCAGTTGCGGAACTCCGGGGGCGTGAAGTTTGCCGACGGGTTCTATGTGCTTGCCACCAAGGTGGACACCGGCGGCTACGCGACCGGCGTGGCGGAGAAGTACCAGGCTTACTTCATCACCGAGGTTCCCCTCAAGGTGGGCGGAGAAAACCTGGCGGCGGGCGTCTATGGCGTGGGCTTTATTGGGGACAACAAGTTTGCGGTGACCGACGTGGGCGGGCATGACGTGCTGACGGTGAACGCGGGCGAGGATGCAGGGATGAAGCGACCCATGCCGCTGCAGATCGTGATCGACCCGGCCGGCGGCTTCCGGCTCTATGCGGGACGCAAGTATGTGCTCTTCAGCCGGTAGGCGTTTCAGTGGTCAGTGGTCAGTGGTCAGTGGACAGTGGTCAGTTGTCAGTTGTCAGTGAACAGTGGACAGTGGTGGGAATCCCAGGTCCGCCGCCGCGGCGGGCAGGAGCCCTCTTCGGCTCCGCTCAGGGCAGGCTTTCGGCAAGCTCGGGGCAAGCTCGGGGATTCCTGTTTGGGTTTCTTGCTGAGAGTTAGTCCATCTGCTCTGGACTTGAGCGATTTTCCGGTCAGAAGCAGCAGGAGTTTCCGATCTGGCACAGATGATTTCAAATTAGAAAACCAGATTTTCCAAATGGAGAATTAACGTTGTGATTACACATCCGCAAGGGGGGATGCGCTGAAATAGTTTCAAGGAGAAATTCATGCCGCATCGCCCTGTGAAACTGCCACCCGAGTCCCACGATTTCGTACTGTCCAGAGTCGAAAGCGGACGCTACGAGAACGCCGGCGAAGTGATTCGGGCTGCCTTGCGCGCCCTGCATCGGGAGGAAAAAAATTCCGAGGCCGAGCGCCCGGCACGCAGCATTGCCGAAGGAGACGTCTTCAGGAAGTTGTGGGAAGCGTCGGCATCCTCCTTGCCGGAGACTCGAAGCAGTTCCGTAAACCTCCTAGCCCAGCAGTAACAATTTACTTCCGGCCGTTGCGCGTATAGAACACTGTTGCCTGCTTCCGCGCGTGTACAATTCCATGAAAATGCCGCCCCTGCCCCTTGGCCGGCAGGAAGCGAAGGTGAGCCTTTTCGGGGCTGGCTTCAGTGCCTGGGCTTACGTCTTTTCGTGCTGCGGGGTTCTCGGTATCCAAGGTCCCCCGCCGCGGTGAGCAGGCTCTGGGCACCCAATCACAGTGGTGGATTAGAACGTGGGCCGCCCGCCCTCAGTGGAGGGGATAAGCGCCGGGCGTCTTTGCCTCCGCTTCGCTCCATCCCAAAAGCGAGCGAACCTCGGAAGGAAGGAAGTTGCCGGCCGGCGCATCGGGGAGCGCGCGCTGCAGCTGGAAATGCCCCAGGTCGGGGCCTTTCAGAACCGAGCGGGGAGAACGATCGATCTGAACACCGTTCTTTTCGAAGGCAGGCTGCAGCTTGCGGAAGTCATCGAGCGAGGCAAGCCGCGAGGTGCAGTTCTCTCCCTGCGACGGGGCATAGACAATCAGCGGCGGCGGCGCGCCGGAGCCGGCGGTTGACGCGGCGCGGAGATAGACGTTTCCGTCCACCTCCGTTGCCTGCGAATGGTCGAGCTTGCCGCAGAGCGAGGGCGGCCTCTGCCCAAACTCCAGCAGCGGACCGCGGTACTCGTCAGAAGCCGCCATCAGGTTGTGGAGAAAGATTTGGCCATCGCGCTGGTCCAGGCCGGGCCCGGTAGTGACATGCCAGTCGAAGGTGTCGCCCGTGGCCACGCGGTCATTCCGCTCAAAGGATACGCGCGCATTGAAGAAGGTGTTGTTATAGGCATGCACGTCGGCTGAGTTCAGCGTGCGAAGTCCGTGATTCGAATTCACCACCACGTTGCCGGCGATGGTGGCTCCGCGCGAGATCTCGATGAAGATGCCGTCCAGAGCGCCTTCGACATAGTTGTCGACGATCACCGCGTCGCGGTTGCCCACGTCATACCAGACTCCGTTCGAGTAGGGCTGCTCGAGAATCAGGTTGTCGCGGAAGGTGACGCGATACGACTGGTTGAAGATCTTGACCGCGGAGGGGTAGTAGCCGGTCAGCTGCCTGATGTTGTTGCGGCGGATGATGTTCCTCTCCAGCAGCACATCCGAGGAACCGATGACGTAGATGCCTTCCGTGCCGGTGTCGCTGACCAGCGAGTTGCGGATAATCAGACCGTCGCCGCGGAAGTAGCCGGCCACATGGGAGCAGTAGGTGATGGTTACATTCTCGATCAGAGTATTCCTGACCTCTTTGCCATAGGTGGCCGGATCGGAGAGGCCCACGGGCTCGTTGGTGGGCTCGTCGGCCGAGGTGAAATGCTTTTTGCCCTCGATCTCCAGCGCGCGATAGGCATACTGCGTGAAGGCGATGCCGCGAATCACCGGTCCTTTTCCGTCCGAGAGTTTGCCGTGCGCGGGCGCGGCGGTGCGGACCAGCGCGCTGTCATACGCGGTGATCTCCACCTGCCGGCGCGCGGGGTCCGTGCCGATGTACACGTATCCGTTCTTGTAATCGATGTAAAAGGAATGGGGATCGAGCTCTCCCTCCCAACCTTTGGAGCTGAGAAGCTCGCCATCGAGGAAGACCATATCGTTGTTGAAGCGGTGCAGGGGCGTCTTCATGCCCTCACGGCTGCGATTCCACCAGGGCAGGGGCTCCGCCGGGAAGAGATGGGACCATTTGGTCCGCCAGACGTTATTGGGCAGGGCCTCCCACTGCGTTGCGATCCCGGTGCCCTTGAGGACGGGATGCTCCTCTTCATAGGGCTGCATCGTGATGCCCTGATTCAGCACCAGGCCGCCGGTTCTGTAGATGCCGCCGCGCAGAACGATGGCGTCGCCGGTCACTACGCGCTCCATGGCCGCCTCGATGGTGGTGGGCTGGGCGAGTTCCGTGCCGGCCGCATTGCTGTTGCCGTCGGGCGCAACGAAGTACACCTTTCCGGCCTTGGGAATCTCATAGCGCTGGTCGATGGGACCGTAAGGCCCTCCGGAAGGCTGTGCGTAGACCAACCCGGCAACGAAGAAGAACACGAGAAAACGGATCAAGCGAAGAGTCTGCATGGGATGAACTTTTGCGCGGCCTTTGGCGTGTGGCCCACATCTCAATCTACCACCCTAAACGGGCGCCCTCGATCTCGATTTTGAGACTTGGAAGACCTCGATGTTTCGGTTATGCCCAAGTTTATCGGGACGCTGGGTTGTCCCACGCATCCTCAGGGGATGGGGGTTCTCCGCCCTGGCGATTGAGGATGCGGCGGAAAGCATCACGGTCGGCGCGGTTGCGGCGCTGCGAGAAGAACTCCTCGGTCTGCATGGCGGCAATCTTTTCCGCGGCGGCGACTACCAGGAACTGGTTCATGCTGGTTCCGTCGCGGTCGCTGATGGTCTCAAGAGCCGCTTTGAGAGAGACCGGCAGGCGCAGGGGGAAGGTGGCGGTTTTGGTGGTCATGGTTTGATCCTCCTCAGGGCTTCGCCGGGGCGAATCACGGCGATTCCAAAACTGCGCTCGGCCTCGCGCAGGTCCTTCACGTTGAATGTCACGATGGCGTCGGCGCGTCCGTTCACCGCGGCCTCCAGAACCAGTTCGTCGCCGGGATCATGGAGTTGGGGCCGCCAACGGAAATAAGACTGAACAGGCTCGGCCATCGCGATCAGGCCGTCAACAAAGATCCCGGTTTCAGATGCCGTGAGTCCTGCCGCCAGCCGGTGCTCGGCCAACATGCATTTGGCTTCGTACTCCAGGGCCAGGGCCACGCTTAACAACATCGTCGCCCTGCCGTTATCGATCCGCCGCAGCAACTCCGCCGATGCGCCTCGCGGACTCCGCATTGCGGCGACGATGACGTCGGTGTCGAGCAGGATTCTCACCAAGAAAATGATACCATATCGCGGGCGATGTCATCAATTGGAGATTTGAAGATTGGGGGTGGCGGGGGTTCGTGGTATCCCAGGTCCGAGAATCCGGACCTGGGGCACCCGCCCGTTAGAGGGCGGGTCTCTTGCGCGCTAATTCACGAGAGAAGGCTGCATACTCCTCTTCGTCGTTCTGTGATTGATGAAAAAGTGCTGTCGCCTCCTGATCGACCTCAGCCATTCGCGATAGCGCGAGCAGCTTTTCGATCATCCTCGAACGGTGAGTCCGTAATTCCTGTCTATTAAGTCCAAAAAGCTCAATGCTGATTCTTCCTCTTTCCGTTTTGTAGGAAACAGTCGCGACCCTGCTTTGAAGATCGAAGAAGAACGCCAAGTGTTCGTCGGGCGAATCATCGCAAGGATTGATTGGTGGCCCGCCCGCATCTTCCTCCGGAAAATAATTCGCCTTGTACTCTGGACCATTGCATTTGGCACAAGCTAGAAAGAGATTGTTCCAGTCGAAGGTGAGGCTTCTGAATTGCCCCCGCGATTTTGGTCGGAAGTGCTCAATATGCCCGTAGTCTATATGGACAATTTTGCTCTCACAATATGCGCATTTCCCATGGAACATTTTAACGAGCGCTTCCTTGATGGCCCTATGCTGGTACTTTGATTCGGCTCTTCTCTCTTGGTCCTTGGTTGTCGCATTGAGGAGGGCTGCGGTCCAGGCGGCCTTCTTGCGCGCCAGAATTGTTGGTTCTGAGCCTCGCCACACTCTAATCATTTCAGATGTTTCCCCAAGTAGTCGTCGATCTTTGCTTCCAAAGATCCCGGGACCGGAGGGCCCCCGAATGGGCGTGCCTCTTGAACGAATAGCTGCAGCTGCCCAAAGTCCTTCCTTTCCTCCGGGCTTAGCCGGTTCTGCTTGGACAGTAGGCTGTCATATCGATCAATTTTCTCTTGAGTCTGCGGTGAATAGGGCGAGATTAACCCGAAAGCTGGGCTTCTCAGAATATAATCGACGCTCAAGGCGGATATGTTCTTGACCTTCTCAACAATAGCCTTCCCTTCAGACATGGAGAACTTAAATGTCGCAGCTTTCTCGCCGGCTCCGGAGGCGATCAGAGGGCTGTGAGTTGCGACTATAAACTGAAGGTTGGGAAACTGTGCTTGCAATAGCTGCGCAATGTCGCGCTGCCAGAGTGGGTGAAGATGTATGTCGAGCTCATCGATCAGCACAACGCCCTCCTCGTGCAAGGGATCTTTGGTCTCAGGGAATGACTGAATCAGTCTCCAAACGAGATCTCCAGAAAGCGCGAGCACGCTTCTGTACCCGTCACTTAAACTAATTGTTGGAACCTCCGACCCCTTTACGTCAAAAAGAATTCTCCCTTCAGGGCTGACGCGGTCGAAACGCATCCCGCCGGGCAGCAAGGCATTGATTGCATTGACGCCCAAGTCCATCTGGCGCTTTGCTTCCTTGTCTCCTCCATTACCCTTGGCTATGCGGTAATCCAAATACACCATCCACTGTTCGAAGGCGGATAATGGCTCGTCCTCGATAAACTGAGTGAAGAAATTTGTGTATCGCGCCTGTGGCTCTAAAGATGGAACAAGGATCTGGCTCTTTCTGGTTAGTCGTCTGAAAGCTCCATAGCCCACGGCGAACCAGCCTTTCCCTGTTGAGGTGAGGGCGTTTGTGCGCAGCCATGTTAGTGTCTTCTGCGGATTCTCGATGATGCCCGGCTCGGTGTAGACCTTGTTGAAAACGGTTAATTGCTTGCCCCCGACAAGGGAGAAGCTGTATGCAAATGACTTTCTAACTTTTTCTGCGCCAAACTGGCCTGGATCGTGTTCGGATTTATGCACCCTAACGCCGATTTTGCCTCTGACCGATTCATCTCGAAGCCAGCCGACCGGCCTCGGCTGGAGCTTCTGTGCGCCCTCTGGACCGGCGAGCAGCAATGCCAGGGATTGCAGGGCTGTACTCTTGCCGCACCCATTTGGACCAAGCAAGGTGACCCACTTCGCCTCCCCGAGGTTTATTGTCTGGGCCTCAAAGCAGCGGACGTTCTCTATTGTCAGGCTGTCAACCAGCATTTACCCCTCCCGCTTCTCGAACCGAGGGCATTGATTCCTCATTCTACCCCCGGAGGGTGGGCGGAACCTCGGAAATCCCGTTTTGTGTCTACAGTGTGTGCCACAGGGCTCGCCTCCGAGACATGCGGCTGGTGCGCTAGTTTGGGACCCGAACTCGGACTACGCTTTGGCGAGTACACCGCCGGAAAGGCGCTCTTTGAGGAGTTCGTGGGCGTGGGAGAGGAACTCTGCCAGCGCCACCTTGCCCGCATCCACGTCCGCCAGCAGCGCCTTCTGCGCCTGGTACTCGCGGTTGACGATGCCGGCCTTGGATTGCAACATGCGCCAGGCCTTGCGGCGCTCGACGCAGAACATGACTAACTGGCGGGAGATGGCGTAGAAGGTCGTCTTCCCCTTCTCTTCCGTCTTGCCGGCATCGTCGCCGACGGTGATGTAGACGCCGAAGTCGGGAATGAAGGCGCGGTGGGCGGGGTCGAGATAGCGGCGGTAGACCACGTCCTGCTGGGTGATGCGGACCAGCATGTTATCTAAGTGGATAAGCTTGGCCGCGGCCTCGGGCTTGATCTTTTTCAGATGATTGCGGAAGCGGGCTTCGGTGGTGCACCAGTGGGCGACGGTGTAGCGCTGGGCGGCTCCGCCGTTTGATCCTTTGGACTCGTACCAATCGAGATCGATGGAGGGATTGCCCTTGAGGTCGAGGGCCTCCTGATAGGTTTCGCCGAGGCGGGGGTTGAAGACGAACTCGGGCGCGCCGCGGCTGTCGCGCACGCGCTGGGCCTGGAAGAGGGCCATGTCGTCGGCCACGCCGTGCTCGGGCTGGCAGGTGGTGAAGCATTGCAGGAAGGCGGTGCCGCGGTACTCCAGGCCGTCGAGAATGGCGCGATAGAGCTTGGGGGCGTTGGCCATGGAGACCTGGGCGACGAAGGGCGAACCGTGGCCGGCGAGGAAGGTTTCGGCGACGGTCTTCTTCTCAGTGTTCTTGCCCTGGGTGGCGGCGCCGAAGACGTTCATGTCGTTGCCGCCGAGCATGGGCGTGGAGTCGGAGTTCTGGCCGCCGGTATTGGAGTAGACCTGGGTGTCGAGCATCAGCACCTTGACATTGGGGCGGTTCTGCAGGATCACCTTGGACATGTTCTGGTAGCCGATGTCGCCCATGCCGCCGTCGCCGCCGACGGCCCAGACCTTGGGCAGCTCGACGATCTCGCGGTCGGTCATGAGGGCGTCAGTGAAGTGGCTGAGGTGGTAGTACTCTTCGTCGCTTATCACATTGGCATCGCGAGTCAGGAGGATGTCGGCGAGGCGCTCGGGGATGACGGAGCGGCGGGCGTGATCGACGATGAAGCTTTCGCCCATGAGCCAGCCGACGGTGACGCCGTCCTGGAAGAGCGAGTTCATCCACGGGTAGGGGTGGGGATTGTTAGGCGCGGTGGAACCGTAGACGGTGTTGCAGCCGGTATGCGCGGCCATGGCCATGACGCTCATGCCGTTGGCGTGGCGGCCGTCGACGGCTTGCAGGTTCTTGTGGTTGAAGGCCTCAGTGAGCAGGACTGCGGCGATGGCCTCGACCAGCTCGGCGTCGGAGATGGGGCCGTGCTGGGATTCGTAATCGGCGATGCGGGCGCGGGTGTCCGGGATATCCTCGCCGCCCAGGCCGAGAACGAGGTGGGCGATGGCCTGGCGGAGCAGAGCGTACTCGGCAGGGTTGCGCGATTTCAGGACAGCGAGGCGGGCGACGCCGCGCTTTTCCAGATCGCCGGCCTTGGCCAGGAAGCGGTCGCTCTTCAAGTGGAAGACGGGGCGCATGTAGGCTTCAGTGACGGCGGCGATGGAGCGCAGGACGCTCTTTTCGCCGCAGCCGGCGCAGGCGCCGTCGCCCGAGACCAGCGCGTCGTAGTTGGTGCGGACCATGAGCATGTTGCGCAGCGTGGCGGTCTTCGAGTCGGCGGGGTTGGCGGCGTTGAAGAGGCCGAGGTACTTCTGCGATGTGTCGGGGAGCAGATCGAGGAAGGCCGTGCCGGTGGTGTGCGTGGCGTTGACCTCTTCGGTTTCTGCGACCATCCTGAGCGCATTGTGGTCGCCGCAAGCGGTGACGCAGGCCGCGCAGCCCTTGCACAGATCGGAGACAAAAATCGAAAAGATGCCGCCGGAGCCGGGGGATTTACGCTCCGGCGAGGAGAAGATGGCGTTCACCTTCTGATAGGCCATTGGAACTTTGTCGAGGATATTGAAGAACTGCTGCTTGGACTCGGCGGAGAAGCCGTCGACGGAGTCGGTGACTTCGCGGAGGATGGCGGGCAAGGGCGTTCCCGTCTTGATCTCGGCCACCATGCGCTGGCGGGCGAGGCGCTCGATCTCCGGCAGCGCGGCCAGAAGCTGGGCGCGGCCGGCGGGGTCGGCGACGTAGCGGGAGACGGCGGTGGAGAGCAGCGTGCGCAGGTCTTGCGAGCAATTGGGCAGAGCGGTATCCGGGCAGACGGAGATGCACTCCATGCACTGGGTGCAGTTCTCGGGGATGAAGAGCGGGGTCTCGCGGCGGGCGACATATTTGGAGGCGGTGTCGCCGGTGGCGGCGGCGATGACGCCCATGGCCGAGAGCGGCGTGGCCGGCTGGTTGTAGCCGAAGCGGGAGCGGAACTCGGCGTCGAATGTGGCCACGCTGGCGACCGGGGCGCGCGCGGCCTGGCCCTCGGGCAGGGGCGTGGAACGGCAGCCGATGCCGCATGAACCTCCCGCGGCGGCCAGTTCGAGGATGGGCAGCAGAGCCTGGCTGCGCAGGGAAGAATGGTCGGCCGCACTGAGCGCGCCGATCTTGATTTCCTTCACTTGGTCGTAGCCCTGCATCATGACCTCCATGTTGGACTGGACCACAGCGTCGCCCAGCTTGCCGAACTTCTTCACATACTGCTTGTGGACCACCGCGCGGTATTGTTCCTGGGTGATGCCGAAGTCGCTGAGCAGGCTGCTGACGGCGAAGAATGCGCCCAGGAAGGCGTTGCCCTGCATGCGCAGTTGCAGATCGCCGCGGTCGGTGGCCTTGCGGGCGATGGCGAAGCCGGGCAGCGTGAAGACGCGGATGTTTTTATCGATGATCTGCTTGCGGGCCCACAGCGGCAACTGTTCCCAGGCGCGCTCGCCTTCCTGATCGGACTCCCAGACCAGGCTGCCGCCTTCGGCCATGCCGTCCAGCGGGTTGGTGTGGGTGAAGGCCTTGGGATCGCAGCAGAGGACTACAGTGACGTGGCGCAGGTCGCAGTTGACGCGGATGCGCTCCTTGGCGGCAACCATGAAATATGCGGTGGGCGCGCCCTTCTTCTCCGATCCGTACTTGGGATTGGCGCTGACGTGGATGACTTCCCTGGGATTGCCCAACTCGTCGCGCTCCCCGTCCCGTTCAAAGAGCAGGTCGTTGAGGTCACCGATGATGGCGCCCAGGTTCTTGCCGGTGGTGATGGCGCCCCAGCCGCCGATGGAGTGGAAACGCACGGCGACCGCGCCCTCAGGCAGCAGCGAGGGCGTCTCGCCGGCGATCACAGAGTAGGGGTGGTCGATGCCGAGGACCATGAACGAGACGCCATCGGCGGCGTGCTTGCCGTCCTTGCGCGCGCGGCCTTCGGCGGCGAACTCGTATGCGCCGATGATGTGCTCGGGGCGGAAATCGCGCGAGCCCAGGCCGTAGGCGCCGCCGTAAAGATGGGGGAATTCCGCACCAGAGATCGCGGGAAGGCCGGCGTTGTGCTGGACGGCCTTCGTTAGCGCGGTACGGATGTCGCGGCCCAGCGGATTGTCGCCGGCCAGCGCCTCGTCGGTGCGCTCCAGGATGATGACGTTCTTCTTGCCCCGGAGCGCGGCCACAATGGCGGCCTCAGGGAAGGGGCGAATGACGTTGACGTGGATGGAGCCGACAGCGACGCCGCGAGTCTGGCGCAAATAATCCACCGCGGCCTCGATGTTTTCAGCGGCTGAGCCGAGGGAGACGAAGACGGTGTCGGCGTCATCAGTCTTGTACTGGGAGATGAGGCCATAGTGGCGCCCGGTCAGCTCGCCGAAATCCTTGTAAGCGGCCTCAAGAAATTCCAGGATGGGCTCGGCGAAGTTGTTGCGCCGGGCCACGACGCCCTGCATATAGTGTTCCTGATTCTGCACCGGGCCAAGCAGGACGGGGTTGGTCAGGTCCATCATCTTGGGCACGCGGCGGCGCGTGGGTCCGAACAAAACGCGCTGGGCCTCGGTGGGGCAGTCGATGATGTCTTCCGGCGAGCCGAGGTATTCGCGAATCAGGTCCGATTCGTGCTTGTAGAAGGTGCGCTCCAGGTGCGAGGTGAGGAAGCCGTCCATGATGTTCATGCCGGGCGTGAGCGAAAGCTCGGTCACGCGGCGCAGGATGAGCGCCTGGTCGGCGGTCTGCTGCGCATCCTTGCCGAAGAGCATGATCCAGCCGGTATCGAGCGCGCCATAAATGTCGTCGTGGCCGCAGTGGACGTTGAGAGCGTGTTTGGTGAGGGCGCGCGCGGCCACCTCCAGCACCATGGTGGAAGCCTTGCCGGGCGCATGGTAGTACTGCTCCACGCCATAGACCACGCCCTGCCCGGAGGTGAAGTTGACCACCCGCTTGCCGCACACCGAGTGGGCGATGGCGCCGCCCTGGGCCGCGTGCTCGCCTTCGGTTTCGATGGCGATGGTGTTGTGCCCGAAGACGTTCAGATTGCCCTCGGCGTAGGCTTGCTGAAAAAGCTCGCCGCCCTCCGTGGAAGGCGTGATGGGATAAAACACGCCGGCGTCGGCGATGCGCGTCTCGGTGTGGTAGGAGACGAGCTGATTTCCGTTCGCGGTGACCCGAATGCCGGGATAGCGAGCAGCGACCGTCATGAATTCCTTTCTTTGAGCCTAGTTCCTGTATAGATCTCTCAGTCCTTTTTGCCGTCCGCCGTAGCCGGTTGGATCGGAGGGAAGGCCCTGGCTTGGAATCCGCGCCCCTCGAATCCGAACTGGGTCCGTTCCATTGGTCCGTCAGGCCGAGTGCAAGAGCAGGCCCGACGGAATGTACTTGCAAGTGTAATGGCCGAGGTAGAGATGAGAAAACCCAAGGGGGAGTGTCCTCAACAAAGCGGCCTATATACTAGTATGCACCCAAAGCCGGGACGGTGTCTCAGCGAGCGGGACCAGCGGCCGCGGTCTCCGCGGGAGCTTGTTGCCGGTTTGCAGAATTCCGTGGCGCGGATGCAACTTTACGCATCATTCCGGCGTCCCTGATTTAGGATAGTGACTTCCCGGCAGGTTGGCTTCCGCTGACCGGAGCGGGGAGGGCGCGGTGTTTGGCAGATGCATTCATAAGGAGAGGAACATGATGAAGCTACGCAGCATGGTTGCATTGGCGATGTTGACGGCCGGCCTGACGGCATCCGCATGGGCCGCGGACGTCAGCGGACAATGGACAGCAACCTTCGACACGCAGATTGGCGAGCAGCATTACACATACACCTTCAAGGTGGATGGCGAGAAGCTGACGGGCACGGCGAAGAACGACCGTGGATCCACGGAGATCACAAATGGGACGATCAAGGGCGATGACATCTCCTTTGTCGAGAACCTGGACTTCGACGGAAACGCGATCACGATCACATACACCGGCAAGGTTTCAGGCGACGAGATCAAGTTCACGCGCAAGGTGGGGGATTTCGCGACCGAGGAACTGACTGCAAAACGGGTCAAGTAACTCTGGCGGGCGTTGGGCTTTCAACGCTTACGCACAGAAGAGGCATCGCTGGCGCCAAGGCCGGGGATGCCTTTTTTTGCTGTGAACCAAGGGCCGATATTTCCGCGGATTGGCGAACTTTTCCATCAGCTTTTTCATGCCGTGCCCGGTGACGAGGAAGGTCAGCCTGGCGTCTTGGCCGCCGCCTGACCGTACCCAATTCCCGGCGGGCCAGAAGCGGCGTAGTTGGCTTACCATGGAGCGGAGGATTTCTCCGCGATGAACTCTGCCTTGAAGTTGCGCTTCCTTGGTTTTGCCTCTCTGGCCGTGTTGGCCAGCGCCACGCTGTGTGCGAGCCGCGTTGGGGCGCAGAGCGCCGCCGAGGCCGCCCGGATCGCCGCCGCCTTGCAGCCCGAGTCCCGCGCCGTGATCGAGCGGCTCTCCAGCCTGCGCGAACTGCCCGACGGCGCCTGGAAGATGCACTCCGGCGACCTGGCCCACGGCGAGGCTGTGAATCTGGACGAGAGCGGCTGGCAGGCGATCAAGCCGCGGGACAAGGCCCCTAATGAGGCGGTCTGGTTCAGGCAGACCTACCAGGTGCCGGAGACGCTGAACGGATACGACCTGAGCGGCGCGCGCATCTGGTTTCAATTCCACGCCTACGCCAACGGCCCCATGCCGCAGATTCTCTACTTTAACGGCAGCCGGGTGGCCATGGGCGACGATCTTGAGCCCATCGTTCTGTTTGACAATGCCCGGCCCAGCGACAAGGTGACGGTGGCCGTCAAGCTGCTGCACACGGTGGACACCAAGAGCTTTGAAGGCGCAACGCTGCGGGTGGAATTTGCCGAGAGCCGGCCAAACCCCGAAGATTTGCGCGAGGAGTTCCTGTCGGCGGCGCTGCTGGTTCCGAGCCTGGCGCCGGGCGACGCGGCGCAGATGGTTACGCTGAACAGCGCCATCGGCACAGTGGACCTGGCCGCCCTGGACGCACACGACCAGAGCAAATTCGACTTGAGCCTGAAGGCGTCGCACACCAAGTTGGAAGAGCTGAAGCCGCTGCTCGAGCAGGTCACGCTGCACATGACCGGCAACTCGCACATCGACGCCGCCTGGCTGTGGCCGTGGACGGAGACGGTGGACGTGGTCAAGCGGACCTTCGGGACCGCGCTGCAACTGATGTACGAGTACCCGGAGTACACCTACACGCAGTCGGCCGCGGCTTACAACGAGTGGCTGGCCGAGAAGTATCCCGACATGAATGCGGAGATCGCGCGGCGCATCAAGGAGGGCACCTGGGAGATCGTAGGCGGCATGTGGGTTGAGCCGGACCTGAACATGCCGGACGGCGAATCGCTGGTGAGGCAGTTGCTGGTGGGCAAGCGCTGGTACAAGCAGGCCTACGGCGTGGACGTGCGCATCGGATGGAACCCGGATTCGTTTGGATACACGTGGCAGTTGCCGCAGATCTACAAGAAGAGCGGCGTGGACTACTTTGTGACGCAGAAGATGACCTGGAACGACACGAATCAACTTCCATTTAAGTTGTTCTGGTGGGAGTCGCCGGACGGGTCGAAGGTGCTGGCGTATTTTCCCCACGACTACGGCAACGAGAACCTGAACCCGGTGCGGCTGAGCGAGGACCTGGTGGCGGCCCGCACTCGCGCTACCGGCATGACGGAGATGATGGATCTCTACGGGATCGGCGACCACGGCGGCGGACCGACGAGGGCGGTGCTGGACCAGGGCAGACACTGGGCTTACCCTTCGCTCCCCGCACACGTGACGCCGAAGATGGAGTTTGGGACGGCGCAGAGTTACTTCACGGCGATAGAGAAGCAGATTGCGCCCGACAGCCCGGTGTGGAACTACCAATCGATTGCCAAGGGCTACACGCCTCCGCCGGCGGTTCCGGGCAAGGTGAACATTCCCACCTGGAAGAGCGAGTTGTACTTCGAGTACCATCGCGGCGTGATGACCACCCAGGCAAACCACAAGCGCAATATGCGCGAGGCCGAGGTCGAGGTGCTCAACGCCGAAAAGTGGGCGTCGCTTGCTTGGGTCCTTGCCGGACGGGCGTACCCTTCTCCGGAGTTAACTGAAGATTGGAAGAAGGTTTTGTTCAACCAGTTCCACGACACCGCCGCCGGCTCCGGCATCGGCCGAATCTATAAGGACGCGCAAAAGGATTATGACGTTGTGCGGTGGTCGACCAATGAGATTGATGCGGGGGCGCTGGAGAACGTAGCGGAGAAAATTGATACTACAAATCACGGAAAAGGTGAAAGTGGAGAGTCCATCGTTGTTCTCAATCTGTTAGGATGGGCGCGGGGTGGAGAAGTTATTGTAAAAGTACGGCCATATGAGACAACTGGAAATGTTGCTTCAGTGATGACTGGCGATGGGAATGTTATTGTAGCCAAAGTGCTGTCGCGTGACAAGACAAGCGGGATCGCAGAGGTTCGAATTCCAATCCACGAAGATGCACGGTTCGGCTACCGAAGTATTCCGGCATTTGGTTACGAGGTTTTTCGCATTCCATCAAAGAAGGACGGAGTAGGCGCATCCGAGGGCGGGAATTCGAAAGAGGCTGAGGAATTCTACAAGAAGAAGTCCAATACTCCCGGCCCTAATGACACTCTCTCAATTCGTGCCCGCAATCTCAGCATTACAGTGAATGCGTTGACCGGATGCATCACCAGTCTCAAGGATGTTCGTTCGGACTTTGAAGCAATTGCTCAAGGTGGCTGCGGCAACCAGCTTCAGGCATTCAAGGACACGCCGAAGGACTATGATGCTTGGAATATTGATCCCGGTACGCTCGACCAGTCTCCTACGCCGATTACTTCAGCGGATACAGTTGAATGGGTTTATGGCCCTGAAAGTCATGGCGATATTCGCATCATCCGTCATTGGCAGAACTCAACATTTGTTCAAACTATCCATCTTGATGACACTTCTGAGTATGTTGACATCGACAACGAGATCGACTGGCATGAATCGCATGTGCTGCTCAAGGCAGCCTTCCCGCTGGCGGCTTCGGGGCCGTTTGCTACGTACGAGATTCCTTACGGGACGATCGAGCGGCCGACGACGCGCAACAACAGTTGGGAGAAGGCGCAGTTTGAGGTTCCGGCGATGCGATGGGCGGATCTTTCCGGCACGGGCCCGGACGGCAAGATTCACGGGCTGAGCGTGCTGAACCAGAACAAGTACGGCTACGACGCTGCGGGGAACGTGCTGCGGCTGACGCTGCTGCGCTCGCCCAAATGGCCCGACCCCGAGGCCGACATGGGCCATCACCACTTCCACTACGCGCTCTATCCCCACGCCGGAACGTGGAAGGAGGCGCTGACCGTGCGCAAGGGCTACGAGTACAACTACCCGCTGACGGCGGTGGTGACCACGGCGCACCCCGGTTCGCTGCCCGCCAGCCACTCCTTTGCCTCGGTCGCGCCGGAGAATGTGGCGCTGACCGCGGTGAAGAAGGCGGAAGACGCGAATGGGCTGATTTTCAGAGTCTACGAGTGGGCAGGGAAAGACTCGATAGCCGAATTCCACGTGCCGCCGGGCGCGACAGGAGCGACGGTCACCAACCTGATGGAGACGCCGGAGGGCGCGCCGCTGGCCGTGACCGGCGACGTGGTCAAGGCGCCGATTCATCCCTACGAGATCCTGACTATCCGGGTGGATTACCCGAACGGCGGGCCGAAGGAGTAAGGGAACAATTCCCCGGATTCGGACGTATAACAGGCAAGAGGACGATTGCCATGATGCGAAAAGCAGCAACTTTGGCGGCTGGCCTGGCGCTGGCGGCCGGGATGGCGGGATGCAGAGTACACGTCGACAAGGACGCCAACGGGGAGGACAAGAACGTCCGGGTGGACACGCCTTTTGGCGGCGTCCACGTCAATACCGACCAGACCACGGCCGCGGACCTGGGATTGCCGGTCTATCCGGGCGCGCAGACGGTGAGGGGCGACGACAAGCATAAGTCGGCGGACGTGCACCTGGGATTTGGCGAGTGGGAGATGCGGGTGCGGGCGGTCTCCTATGAGACGCCGGATACCGCCGAGAAGGTAACGGCTTTCTACAAGAAGGCGCTGGGCCGCTACGGCGAAGTGATTACCTGCCGGGACAATTCCGCAGTGGGCACGCCAATCGCAACTTCAGAGGGGCTGACCTGCGACGAGGGCAAGAGCTCTCATGTGCATATCGACCAGGGGGATTACAGCCTGGGGAAGGGCAACCTGGAGCTGAAGGCCGGCTCCAAGCGGCACCAGCACATCGTGGGCTTTGAGAATCCCAGGGACGGCAGGACCCGGTTTGCCCTGGTGGCGCTGGATTTGCCCGCCGGGCTGGATAAGAACTCGGGGAAGAGCGACTAGAGCGGTTCCGGCAGCGAGCGACTTTAACCATTCCGGCAGCGCTCGATTCAGAGCGCAGAGGATGCCGGCGCGGTTACTCCGGCGAAGGCCGGCAAGGAGCGCGTTTCGCAGATAGTAACTTCAAGCGGGGTCCGCTTCGCGCGAGATTTGCGCCGGAGCGGAGCTTTCTCGCGTGCAAGGTTTCAGGCGCACACAGCCGCCCCTGCATGGAGCGTGCGGCAACCAATCCCCCGGTGACCAACATCACACGCTCCACCTTCCCAAATCCTGAATAATCGTGAAAGATGGTCATGAATGTGCCTGCGCGTGGGGCAGAATTCGTCCTCGCAGGCCATTTTTCCCATCCGTGCCCGGAGACGAATCGCTGATCGCCGGGTCGAATCGGAGTCATATTTTCATGTACAAAATCGTGGAAGCCCGCAACGTGGGCCTCAATATCAAGCAGTTTGTCATCGATGCGCCGCGCATTGCGCGCAAGCAGAGGCCGGGGCAGTTCCTCATTCTCCGGCTGCATGAAAAGGGTGAGCGCATTCCGCTCACCATCAAGTCCTCTGACCCTGAAGCCGGCACGGTCACCATCGTGGTGCAGGGCGTCGGCAAGACCACCTCGCTGCTCAATTGCCTGGAGGCGGGCGACTCGATTCTGGATATCGTCGGCCCCCTCGGCCGGCCCTCGGAGATTGAGAAGTACGGGACGGCGATGATCCTCGCCGGCAGCGTGGGCACGGCCATGGCGCTGCCCACCTCGAACGCGCTGAAGCAGGCCGGCAACCACGTGATCTTCATCGAGGGCGCGCGCTCGAAGGAGATGGTGGTCTTTGAAGACGAGGTGCGCCAGGCCAGCAGCGAAGCCTACATCATGACCGACGACGGCAGCTACGGAGAACGGGGCCTGGTTACCAAAAAGCTCAACGAACTGCTCGCTGCCGGCCGCAAGATCGACTTTGTGCTGGCCGTCGGCCCGGTGCCCATGATGAGGGCCGTCGCCCAGATTACCGCGCCGCTCGCGATCAAGACCATGGTCAGCCTCAACTCCATCATGGTGGACGGCACGGGAATGTGCGGCGGCTGCCGCGTGCTGCTGGGCGGCAAGAGCAAGTTCGCCTGCGTGGATGGGCCGGAGTTCGACGCCTCGCTGGTCAACTTCGAGGTGCTGATGCAGCGCAACGCCATGTATCGCGACAAGGAGTGCGAGTCGCTCAAGCAGTTTGAGGAGCACAAGCAGGAGGAACTGGCGCAGCTTCGCGCCGAGTTGGCCGCGAAGGAAAAGGAAGTGGCCCGGCTTCGCGAAGAGTTGGCTGCGGGGGAGGCCCATTATGCCTGAGAAAAGCACGCTTCCCAACTCTGCACTGAATATTCTTCCGCTGAAAGAGCGCATGAAGATTTTGCGCAGGCACATGCCGGAGCTGAACCCGCAGGTGCGCAGCCACAACTTCCAGGAAGTGAATCAGGGCCTGGAAGCCGCCGACGCCCTTATCGAGGCCACGCGCTGCCTGGCCTGCGCCAAGCCCGGCTGCGTGGTCGATTGCCCGGTGGGCGTCAAGATCAAGGAAATCGTGGCCCTGATCTATGCGGGCGAGTATCTTGCGGCGGCGGCCAAGCTGCGCGAGGACAACGCGCTGCCCGCCATCACCGGCCGCGTCTGCCCGCAGGAGAACCAGTGCGAGGGCGGATGCGTGCTGGGCAAAAAGGGCGCGCCGGTGGCCATCGGCAACCTGGAGCGCTTTGTGGCCGACTTCGAGCGAACCAGCGGAAAACTCGGCCTGCCCGCCAACGCCCCGGCCACGGGCAAGAGCGTGGCCATCGTGGGTAGCGGCCCGGCCGGGCTATCGGCCGCCGGCGACCTGATCCAGAAGGGCCATCGCGTGCGCGTCTTCGAGGCGCTGCACGAACTGGGCGGCGTGCTGGTCTACGGCATTCCGGAGTTCCGCCTGCCCAAGGCGATTGTGAAAGAAGAAGTGGACAACCTGCGCAGGATGGGCGTGGAATTCGAGACCAACGTGGTGGTGGGCAAGAGCGTCACCATCGACGAGCTGATGCGCAACGAGCACTACGATGCGGTCTTTGTAGCCACGGGCGCGGGACTGCCGGTCTTCCTCGGCGTGCCCGGCGAACACTTCAACGGCGTCTACTCGGCCAATGAGTTCCTCACCCGCGTGAACCTGATGCGCGCCTACAACAGCGCCGAATACGACGAGCCGGTCTACGACTGCCGCGACAAGGACGTGATCGTGGTGGGCGGCGGCAACACGGCCATGGACGCGGTGCGCACCTCGCGGCGGCTGGGCGCGCGAACGGCGACTCTCGTTTATCGCCGCAGCGAGGCGGAGATGCCGGCCCGCAAAGAAGAGGTGAAGCACGCGCGCGAGGAGGGGATCGAGTTCCGCATGCTGACCAACCCCATCGAGTTCCTGGGCGACGAGAAGGGCTGGCTGACCGGCGCGCGCTGCGTGCGCATGGAGCTGGGCGAGCCGGACGCAAGCGGCCGCCGCCGGCCGGTGGAGATCAAGGGCTCGGAGTACATTCTGCCCGCCAGCGTGGCCATCATCGGCGTGGGCACGACCGCCAATCCGCTCATCCAGAGCACCACGCCCGACCTGGCCACCAACAAGCGGAATTACATCGTGGCCGATGAGAAGACCATGCGCACCAGCAAGCGCGGTGTCTTTGCCGGCGGCGATATCGTCACCGGCAGCGCGACGGTCATCCTGGCCATGGGCGCGGGGCGCAAAGCCGCCGCTTCGATCCACGAATATTTGACCAGTGGACAGTGGACAGTGAACAGTGAACAGGCTTGAGTGGTTGAAATCCCAGGTCTCAAGAGCGAGACCTGGGGCACCCGGCGCCAACCTCGTCGAAGCCTTGACGCTTTTCTTCGAGACTGCCTTTTCTTCTGAATTGCGAGGCGGTTGCACAGCGAGGTCTTTGTCACCCAGGTTGAGGTGCCCTTTGGGTAGACTGCGGGTCCTCTCCGGCGCCGGGCGGGAGCGCGGGCCTGAGCTTCAATGTGAGGTTTTGAGGCGGGTTGGGCGGCCGGTGTACAGGGGCTGGGCCGATGCAGTATCCTGAGCCTTAGCCCATGATTTTTTCACGCGATTACATCGGGTATCTGGCCCGCCGTACGGTCAAGCACCTCATCGACGCCAAGATGATCACCACCAGCGACTTGAAGGCGGTGGAAGCGCGCGTGACGGAGGGCCTGATCGAGGAGATATCCCTGGAAGACCGCATCAACGAGGAGGTGCGCGTGATTCTGGACGCGTATTCCGAGGAGATGCGCAAGTCCGGCGCGCAATATGCCGAGATGTTCAAGAAGGTGAAGACCGAGCTAGTGAAGAAGTACAAGGCGGTTCTATGAGGATCAGCCCCGACAAGCTCAACAAGCTGGCCCACACGGTGGCCGATACGCTGGCAGAGATCGACGAGGTGGGGTTTCTTGAGGATCGCAACACGATTCGCCAGGAGTCGCGCAAGGCGCTGACAGCCCTGTTGACCCAGGAGGCCGGAATCGACACCGCGGCGCGGCTGAAGATCGCCTCGCAGCGCAAGATCATCCTGGAAGGCTCGCAGGAGTGGGAGATTCTGTATCGCAAGTACTACAACGACGAGGTGCGGAAGCTGGGGATTTGAAGGGCGCTTTGGTGACTCCGGCGTCTTTGGCATGGGGCTGGATTTTTGTTAAAGTAAGTGAGTGGCCGGCGACGGCTCCCCCCGCAAGCGTGGCGCTATCGTCTAGGGGTTAGGACGTGAGATTCTCAATCTTAAAACCCGGGTTCAATTCCCGGTAGCGCTACCAGCCATTTGACGCTGAAGCCCGTTAAATCAGCGGGCTTTGCTTTTGCCCGAAATGCCTCCTGGCGCTCACTGGCCGCAATTCGCGGTCACAGTGGTACACAAAATGGTACACAGGGCTTTCCGGGAAGTATCGGGATAATCATTGCAGCGGGAGGCGCTTTCACCCGCTTCTGACCACTCGCAGTGCAAGGCCAGCAGACAAGTCTGAGGGGCCAAGCCAAGTTGTGAACCCAAAGGAAAAAGAGAAGCAGCCATCAAGAGCAAAGCGCGAGTCCGATCCGCCGGCCGATTTGTTGCGATGGTGAGAGTGCGAGAGAGGGCGCGTGAGCCCGAAACCATCTCCGGTTTTCAGCCGGCACGCGCACGCTGAGAGCTGCGGGAGCATTCTTGGCATCGTCAGGCACAACAGAAAGTGGGCCCCTTGTGACCGCCCCCGCTTGGTGGGATGGTGGGGCATGGAGGGAACAAGCATGGCAACAGCGACATTGACAACTGCAGACCTGGCGCAATTTACCGGGTCTGAGAACTGGTTCAGGCACAACATGAACCGCGGCATTCTTTACACGGATGGGGCGCAGTATGTTGCGGAGGCTGGCGGCGCTTTCTGGCTGATCGATGAGATCGCCCTGGCGAACCGGTACCAACGCTGGGTGAAGGCTGAAGAGTTCCAGGTGTGGACTCTGACGCGGGACAAGAGAGGCAACGATGCAACACTAGACTGCGGAGACGGCAACGGAAACACGGTCTACAGCAAGCGCATTCCGTTTCCCGATTTCCCGCTCGATACCGTAAAGCTATTCTGCGAGGGCGGAACGATCCTATTACCGTCTGAGCATTGAGAGCGCGAACGCGAGTCCGGCCCGATGCGGCCGGGTTTCGTGCGTCTGGAAGGCTCCACGTTGCCCTGAGAGCGGCTGGCGCCGTGTCTGGTAGGGCTACGGCATGGTAGGAACGGCAGAGGCAGTAGGCCCCTTGTAAGCTGCAACGAACAGGCACAGTGTAGAGGCATTGGAGGGCAAGACCGATGCAGTCACACCCATACAGACGACCGGCGAAAGGCGGGCAGAGTTGCGAAGTGTGCGGAGCCTTGCCGGGAGCCGTGGTACACCTGTTGGCCCTGCCAAGCATGGAAGAGGCAGACCGCGAAAAGGAAGAGGCAAGAGGACTCATGCAACGAATGGAGCTTGAAGAGACCATGCGCACGGTGAAGGCGGACATATCCGCGAAGGCAGGTGAGATGGAGTGCAATGCGCCTCTCTTCTTTGGAACCAGAGACAACCCCGCCCTGTTCTGACGCGCTCCAAATTTTGGACTCACACAGCCCCGGCTCCGGTCGGGGCTTTCCTTGTCTGTTCCGGCTTCGCCCCTTTGTTGCGCTGTCTGCCACCGCTCTGTTGCCTCGAACCGCACGCCTGCGCCCACGGGCCTCCTGCGCAAGGGGGCCGGGGGGGCGGTCTCACGACCGACCTGACCTTCCCAGCAAAAACCCAACCCGAGGTTTTTTTGATGTAGGCATAAATCCGGAGACTAAAAGGCGATTTCCAATTTTCTCGTGTTGGCAATTTCGAACTCCAAATTTTGGAATCTTTGGTCCCGTATCCAAGTAGCCAACCACGCGGAAGTTGGCCGCTTAGAGAACGCTAGAGCGTTTACCAGGACCTATCCTGCATTCGCTGCAGAAGCCATTTTGAACAAGTGATTTGCCCTGACGTCATCCATCTGGAATCAGCTGCTTTAGCAAGTCACAATGTTCCAGTCTAAACGTGGAATTCGGTCCGAAAACGTCATGCGCGGCTCCCTGTTGATTTCGTAGACCCGAGCGGTTCTTTAAATCCGCCGTTGTACCACCCCACTTCAACGAGGTTAAATGTCGACTCCACTTGTTGGATCAAGGCCGCCCGCCTGTTGACGTTCCTCTCAGTGTTCCTTATCGCTTCTCTGAGTTATTTGCGCGCGCAGGAGAAGCTTGGAAACAGGCTGACCGATTGCATTGGCACGCATTCCGACGCATCTGGTCACACGATTGAAATTGTCGCGGGCGACCGGCTATTCGCGTTGGTTGACGGGCGAAATATTCTCTTCCCCCTCCGGTGTCGATCAGTGCACGAACCGTCTGGATTGGGTCCGACGGCCTTGTCGTTTGCCCTATTTCCAACGGATCGTTTGATCCGCTCTCAGGAGCAGAAATTCGCGCCACAATTCCTGGTGTTGCAACTCGAAACCCCGGCTCGCGCTCGAGGCGCACGGTCCGTTTGCAGCTCGACCGTCCAGGTTCGACCGTCTAGGAAAGATGGGCCGTAATCTGGCTTTGCAGCAGCGTCATCACCGGCTGGCTTACAAAGTCATTTGTCAAAGTGAACTCGACGGCGGCCTTGGTCGTATCGGCAAAGTTGACGACGATATCAAGAGTGCCGGGTAGTGTAGACATTGCGTTGACCAGAGGCACCAGCACGCTTTGACTGTCCGATTGCAACACCGGCCCGAGAGCGAAGCTCATCGGCGCAATGGAAGACAGCGTGGGGAAGGTCGCCGTCGCTGCAACCGACGCCACAGATTTCCAATCCACTCCCGTCGCATCCACGGCGATCAGGTAGCGCGTCTGCTGCACATCCACGGTTTGGAAGTTGAGATAGTTGGACACCGAGGCCATCGTCATGGGAGTGGGGAGCGCGAGTTGCGCCAAGGCAACCAGCGCCATGCCTGCGTTGTTGGCGGGCGCCGGCAAAGCCTTGCCGCTACGGCCGGGCATGACGAAACCGTCGGACGACAAGGTTAAATTGGCGCCCTGAACCAGAGCGTATTGCTGGATGGCGAGATCGAGCGGCGAGAGATTCGAGAGATTGAAGGCCGGTACGGTTGGGTCGAGGTCTGAAGTTAGCTCATCCGTGCCGGCGGTGTGCGCAAAGTTCAGATCGACAATCGCAAGCACAGGGTCGGTGAATCCATCATCAAGCTTCAAACTAAGCGAGCCTATCAGAACCGTTATGGTTTGCGCGGTCAGCCCGAGGATGAAGAGATTGGCATTGGCCACGGCCGGGGTTGCCGGGCCGTTGTCCTGCACAGTCACAGTGAGCGCAAAGGTGTGGGGATCGGAACCGGCGGAGAAGGTCGCTGTGCTGGCAAAACTTGGTTGCAGCGCCGACGCTGGCGTGTCTTTCAGCAGATTTGGAAATGTGATGGAGTAACTCTGAAGGCCTGAAACGGAGGCAACATCATTCTGAAACTGGGCCAGTTCGACGCGATTAATCTCGGGGCCTAGAACAAAGGAAAACTCGAAGGCGCATTGGCTCGTCGAGGAAGGCGAGCTGTCAACCCTGGCCAGGCAAGCGGCTGAGCAACCGGACTTACTGCGGAGAATGGAATAACGCTGCGGAATCAGAACGATGGTTCGGCTGAGCACACCGATATAGGCCCGGCTGATGGATGGATACTTCGCGTTGATGTCGCCGAGTTCCTTCAGTTCGACATATTGCGACTGCGGAGCATTGAAGAGGTCCAGGTCCGCGACGGACAAAATGACGCGGCTTGGCGAGGAAAGCGTTGTGACGGTGTACTGCAACTGATAGCCATCCAAGTTGTACTTCAAGCCGACGCCGAGATCCTGCTGGAACGGCAGCGAGGCGACCACAAGTTGCGGCGGGGCTGGCGGATCGGGCGGGTCGGGCGGTAGCGGGAAAGGGCGGAACTGGATGGCGGGTTCCATGCGCACGACGGGCGGCGCCGCGGCCGCCGGAGCAGGCGCGGGCGTCTCCACGGCGGCGCTGCGCAACACCGGCGACATTGCGGCGGTGTTTTGAAAAGTTAAAGCCGTGGCCCTCAAGCCGACAGGTGGCGGGGGCGCACCGGGCGGAGACCATGTGCTGAAGGTTGCCCTGAGCGTCAGGCTCGATCTACCGAAGAGTCGCAAATCCTGATAAAGTGCTACAACGGCGGCGCCGAGGATCGAACCTTCGAAATCGACGAGATACGAGCCGTCGCTCTGAACCGTGACTCCGCTGGCGGTGAAACTCCTGACCGCCGGATTGCCCTGTCCGTCCGTGTAAGTACTGGCAAGCACCGCCGCAAGATTCTCCAGGGGGATCTCCTGGAGAGTGGCGGAGGGATTCTGTTGCGCGAACTGGGAGGCGTCGGAAGGCATCGACTTGGTCAGGCGGAATGCCAGACGGACCGTATTGAACGGAGTTCCATCACTCTGCTGGCTGGCCTGGCTTGCGGCGAAGACGAAGGAGGGATCGACATCGGCCGCGAGCGCGAACTGCGGAAGATACCAATGCAGATCGGGATTGTTGCGGTCCGCAAACAGACTGCCGCTGCGCGTGGACGCCATCGGCAGGCTGATGGGACGAATTGGAACCGGAATCCTCCAGATGAGGGGATGCATGATGATTGGCGAGGCCTGCGGCGTTGTCGCCACAGGCCCGGCCAGACGCATTGCGCTGCTTGCAATGGGTGGATTCATCGTTTCAGCTCAGCCCCGCAGCTTCCTTCTGCGCCTGCAGTATGTATTGTCCTGCCAGTGTGGACTGCGCGGGATCGCTGAGCACGGGAAGCTGAATCGTGTAGGGCACGATGCGCTTGATGCGGCCCACACCGACCGGCACGGCCTGCACGCCGCTCCACGTAACCGGAGTTCCTGAAAAGTCTGAAGGCGGCGGGGCGACCTCTACGTCGATCTTGACCTTGGCGGTATCGGCGTCAAAGTATTTGTCGCTAAACACCTGCCAGAGGGCGACGGGCTTCTGCTTTGGGTCGGTCGTCGTCAGTTGCAGCGAGTCGGTCCGCGTGCCCTTGGAGCCGGTCAACGTGACGGTTAGCGTTACGGTGACGTTCGACGAGATGGCGCGGTCAAGCACGAACTTGACGTAGATGTAGCCAACATCCTCCGGGCCCACGATGGGAGTGTGATCCTTGCCTGGCGGTAAGGTCACCGTAATCTCCGGTGTTCCCGTCGAGAGATCCACGCGCGGATCATCCGGATCGTAGACCAGCTTCTTGGTGATGATCACCTGATCCGCATCCCAGTTCGGCAGGCTCTTCATCAGCCGCATGAACGAGATGTTGATGATGTCGGTCGGATTGGATTTCGTCCACTGCGCCAGTGTGCTGGGCGCGCTCAGATTAATAGCGGTCGGAGTGTAGTGGAAGCCGTCGCCCAGCGTCTTGAGCACAGGTGTCCCGTCTGCATTGTTGGGAACCGTGCCGTCGGGATTCGGATTGGGATAACTGACTTCAATCGAGGCCGAAGTGATGGGATCGGCAACATCGGGACTTGTGAAGTCGATGTTCGGCGTCGCGGCCACCTGCAGCTTTTGGAAGTACTGGCCGATGTCGATGATCGACAGGTATTTGTTCAGGTTGGCCTGGATCGCCGGCTGAAGCTCCGTCAACGTTCCCGACACCGTGTCCAGCTTTGTCACCGAATCGTTCAGCGTCCAGCTCTGGTCAAAATGCACTCCGTGCGTCTGGTAGTTTGCCTTCACCTGCACCGCGACGCCGCCGCAGGGGCCCGTGCTGGCCGATGCCGGAGCGTCCGGCTTTGGCTGCCAATCAAAAATTTCCGTCTTCACCAGGCCCCATGCCTTGTCCTGCATGTCGCCCACCTGCTTGTCGATCATCGACTTCATGTCGGCATCAACCGCAACCCCGTTCTCGTTGATGATCGTGGTGATTGCTCCGTTCGTTAAGCACGACTGGTAGTTGGCTTGCAGATCGGCCGTGCAGAACCCATATTGCGCTTTCACGTCCCCTGACACTTGCGTGAACGTCTTGTCCACATCCACATGCATCTGGATCTGACACGCGTTCATGTAGAACATCAGCGTCAGGTTGTAGTGCACGGTGAACGGCGACCTGCCCGCTTGCAGTGCACCCACAACCGCACCCGCCGCAAGCTGATTGCAGGTCACCAGAAAGCTGCTGATTCCCGACACCTCTATGCTGCCGTGCCCCGTTCCCTGCGCGCTTATGAACCACGGATTTCCGTTGTTCACCACCGCTGGAGTCGCGGTTCCAGCCGGCTTGGCCGGGCTCAGCGCCCCTCCCGCCGCCGGAGTCGCTCCTCCTGCTGCCGGGGTTGCCCCTCCTGCAGCCGGCGTCGTTCCCCCGCTCGCCGGTGTCGCCGGTGTCGCCGGTGTTGGCGTGCCTGCCAGTTGCGGAATCTCGATCGTCACCTGGTTGTCCACGATCGGCACGATTCCCAGTAGAGGATCCGGTCCCCCCGCGCTGCTCCCGAAGTACCCGGCAATCCGCGGCGGAGGCGGATCGTGCTGCTGTGACTTCAGCTTTGCCAATGCTCCTGTCACCACACTGTCAGGCACCGCCATTGTCGTCGAAAACGACACAAACGCTCCACCCGCGTCCAGTTCGCCGCCAGAGGTTTGCGCGCCGCTGATGCCCAGCGTGTCCTCCGTCGTCATCAGGCCCTTGAACAGCGTCACGCTGAAGTCGAAATCCGTTGTCGAGTTCTCCTTCTTCGCGAGATAGATCTCCTTGGGCAGATAGTAGTACTGCATGGGAAGGCCATTGGCCTTCAGGCTGGGGTTGTTGGCGTCGGGGAAGATTTCCAGGGCGAAGCTGCCCTTGGTTTGATCGTCCACTTCAATCGTGATGAAGTCCGGCCCGAAAAGCGGTCCGAGGGGCTGTACTGCGAGGTCTGGCATGATGTTGAACCTTTCCGCGGCGCGAGGGGATAAATGCCAATCGTCCGCTGCTGAGAATCCGGGGTTAGGAGCGCAATCGGATTTGCGGCCGAAGCGCCCCACTTCTTCCCGGCCTTGGCCGGGATGTCATCCATCCGTCAGGAGACCGGCGCATCCGGGGGGCCTACATCGAACTCCAGGTCCGCTTCGACCGCGGCCACGCCGTCAATTCGCCGGGCTATTTCCGCTTGGGCCTCTGTACCGCTTACGATCATGATCGATGCGGGCTGCAGGAACTGCTGGATCGTGAGTCCGGCGCGTTCGATGGCGCGCCGGATCGGCTCAACCGGCGCGTCGGAATCGACCGTCACGATCCAGATAGTCCCCTCGGGATTGCGATCCGCGCTTACTGGCATACGCCTCCGGGATACGGCGCCTGCACCAGACCTGCGCCCACGTCCGTCGCCGGCTGGCTCAGGCTTTTTGCCGCTCCGGTCAGTGCGGACCACAGGGCTTGGCCACGGTAAGAACTGTTGCTCTGCGCCCAGAGTGCGGCAATGCCTGAAACGTGCGGCGTGGCCATGCTGGTGCCGCTCTTGGTTCCGTATTGCGTTGGCATCGGCACTGAGGAGAGCACATCCACGCCGGGACCGGCAATCTCAATTTTGCCGCCGTTGGATCTCACATACATGTTGCAACTGCTATCGACCCCCGCCACCGCCATGATTGTAGGTGAGTTGGCCGGCGCGCCGGTATTGGCGACGGTTCCGGGCCGGCTGCTGTCATTGCCCGCAGCGGCAATAATCACGGAATTCTGATTGAGCGCCCTTTGCCCAAGTTGGGTGTAGCTCCTCTGTACTCCGACGGGCGCTTCCAAAGACATCGAGATGATGTCGCAGTTGCTGGCGAGCGCCCAATTCATACCGGCAATCACCGAGCCGCCAACGCCGACGCCTCCATCGCTCAAAACCTTGCCGATGTAAAGCGACGCGTTGTAAGCGACGCCATAGCGCGGGCCGGAAGCCGGAGATTGCGGTCCGGCGGCGGTTCCGGCCGTGTGCGTGCCGTGGCTATGGCCGTCCTGTACAGTCTGGCCGGGGATAAAGCTCGCGCTTACGATTGTGCGGCCGGAAAAGTCGGGATGGTTCAGATCGATGCCCGTGTCCAGCACGCAAAGCTTGATGCCCGTGCCGTCATTGGTGCTCTGGGAAACCTTAGTGATGTCCAGTCCGTAGGTGACGCTGGCAGGGGTTGCCGTAGCGGTGGCGTCGGCGTAGAAGAAAGTCTCCTGCTCCCAGCTGTCGACCGGGCTGTCGGTTGCCGAACCCGCGGCGGGAGCGCCGGAGCCGGTTCCGTCAGCTGAGGCAACGGCAGCGTTGTTGTTCGGCGATTGCAAGGAAGCGTACGCGTCCGAGGAAACCAGCGCCAAACCGAGATTCGGAAACGTAAGCACCTCCGCGTTGCCCAAATCGGAGAACGAGACCGCCTGCGAGTCAAACGAGGCGGCCGAGGCGGCGTTCACATTGGCGCCAGCCAGGAATTGTTGAATCGCGTCGGCGGTAGCATCGGACTTGAAGATCGCGATGTAGCGGCCAGTGTAGACCGGCTTATTGGCTGTGCCGCCGCTGGCCGCAGCTGCGGTGGATGCGGCGCTAAAGAGATCATCGATGGATGTGGTGAGTGGCATGGTTGTCCTCCGGTGGAAGTGGTTGTAAGTTGATGTTGTCCCGTCGATCGTCATTGCGTGACGTGCCGCGCAAGGTGATAGGGGAAGTCTTGGCCCACTTAACGGTACCCTAAGCAAAGTCTCATCGGATCAGGCCGGTTCCGGCTCCGAATCATCGCCCTCCTCAAAGAGGGCCTGCTCGGCCTCGCGACGCCGTAGTAGCCCGGCCACGACCTTGCCCCCAGCGTGGTCCCATTTGTCGAACTGTTCGGCCGCGTCGGCAAAATCGCCGGAGTTCAAATCCCTCAGCATCGTTGACCCTAGGAAGGCGCCTCGCCCGACGTTGAAAACAAAATCGACGAGCGCATCGAATTCATCCTGGTTCAAAGCCACGGTGACGGCCTGATTGACACACGCGGCGGCGGATGCGACGTCCTGTTGCAGTAACTGCGCGGCCTGGGTCTGCGTAATCGTCAGACCGGGGGATACGTCAGGCCCTGTATGCCCATAGCCGATGGTCCAGACACCAGCGACATCCTGGTAAGCGGTCAGTCGGCACCCCTCAAACTGTTCGGTCAACGCCATATCGCTCCCGCTGTATGTGAAGCTGTTTGGCACAGGCACCCTCCGCATTACGCCCTTTTACGGGTTCCCATCTGCGCAATGCATATACTGCAAGGCATGTACATAGTGCAGTCGTACCTTGGAACGTTTCAATGTTTCAGAATTTTGCGTGCCGGATGAGAGCGGCTCTTGCGCCGTGAAATCGCTTCCAGCGGACGACTCGGGCATTCCGTGGAGTCAGTATCCTCCAGCAGAGCCGGATGCTTGCGGTTGCTGGGCCCTCAAAGCGGCCTGATCGCAACTGGGGAAAAATCGCAACTGGGGAAAAGCAAAAGCAACTACATCGGCGAGACTCGCCTCGCCATCAGCTTCACAAAGACAAATGCAACAGCAGGTTGGGGCCTCCCGGAATTGTCAAAGTTCGACCGCCTCCCCGGCAGAGCCGGCGGAACTCCCAGTTCGAATTTGGCAAAAGCACTCCGTGCTGACCTCTCGCAGCGGCTTGACTGGGGAATCTGGGTGCTCGTCAGGCCCTGACCTGAATGCAATATACAATACCTCGCGGAAAGGGAAAGTGCAAGCAAAATTTAATTAAACCTGCTGATTATGAGGTACATCATGCGCGCGAGCAGGCTCATCTCGCAGATGGCAAGTCATCTCCAACTTTTTTCGTTTTCCAATTCGCCGTTCGTGGTCATGCTTGATCTTCGCATTCCTGAGTAGAGCAGATACCGGCCGGGCTCAACGAACACCGCTTGAAACGCGGCGCCGGATGTCCCTCAATCGGGTGTGATGCAGTCCCTTGTTACAACAAAGCGGTTGCATCTCCATCCGCCGATTGGCATCGGCAAAGGGACGGAGACCAGCTTTCGCCGACTAGTTGCTCCGCCCCGCCGGTATCATCAAAAAGCTCCGTAGCCGCAAGAATCCTGCTCATGCCAGTCCTCAGATACGGATGTAGGACCGGAGAGATTGAGCCGGCGGGTCAATCGAGAAGTACTCTCGAACGAAGAAAGCTGGCAAATTCCACTTGACCGGCTGTGAAGCGGGCTGTAGGATGTCACCTATCTAAAAAGAGCGCGGCAGTCGGTCCCCAAATCAGTCAGGAATTCGGTTTCTAGGGCGTCCGCCCGCGGGAGGAGCGGTCTATGCCAATCAATTTGGTTCAAGCTACTTTGGCAGTCGGTGCGCTGGGAACGGCCGCGACCGGTCTTGTGGATACTACGAAGGTGTTGGCCGGCGGGATGAGCCGAGCCGGATTTGGCTACATCAAACAACTGATCGCGAGGATGGTGGGCCAACCGGGTGCCGCAGAGCCGGGAGCCGGACTGACGCCTGCGGACATCCACGAGACGCTGCTAGCGAATTGGATGAACGGCATAGAGACTGGCGCGCAAAAGGCGATCGCCAAATCGTTCATCAAGCTGCACCTGAATCCAGCCACGGCGGCTGCGTTGGCGAAGGAGACCAATGTGGACGCGAAGGCGCTGGTGAACGTAGCCCAAAAGCTTACTGCGGTGGACACGCAGAGCTCAGCACCGAATAGTGGATTGACGCCTGTAGAATCCGACACATACGGACGGTTTGACCTGGCACTTTCGGCGATGGTCGATCGCGCGTATGAGAGGGCAGACCAGTTTTACCGCAATTCATGCAAGGCTCTGGCGTGCATTATTGCAGTGGGACTCGCATTTGCTGGGAATTATGCACTGCCCCAATCACAACAGTTGCCGTACTGGCAGCTGGTTATCATCGGATTGATTGCCACGCCGCTCGCGCCGATGGCCAAAGATATTGCCAATGCCATCCAGAGCGCGTCCGACGCGGTTGGGTCCTTGAAGGGGTAACACACCATGTTCTTTCTGAACACGCGCGCACTGCCGATGGGCGGAGGCGTGGGACCACTGAAAGTGCTGGATGAGAACAGCCGTGTGTACCAGCCAGCGGATGTAGGCGCGGCGGTGCGTGGGCATGACGTGTTGCTGGTGACGCACGGCTTCAATGTGAACCAAGCGGACGGACTTGAGAAGCTGAGCAATTGGGCCAAACTGGTGGACTTGGGCAGCACGGTCTGTGTGGGAATTCTATGGCCGGGAGACGCGCGTTGGATTCACGTTGTGGACTATCCGCTGGAAGGAGATGAGGCCATGGATGCCGGGAGCTCGCTGGCGAGATTTTTGAACAGTTACTTCGCCGCCGCGCTGTCGCTTTCGTTCGCATCGCATTCGCTGGGAGCACGGGTGGTGTTGCAGACCATTGAGGGGCTCAACCGGACGACTGTGCGGCGACTGCTATTGATGGCCGGAGCGATTGACAATACATGCTTGGCAGGCGAGTACGCATGGGCGGCGGCAAAGGTACAGTCGATTTCCGTGCTCGCTTCTCGCTCTGATGACGTGCTCAAATGGGCATTCCCAACTGGTAATTTTGTCAGCGGCCTCTTCTCGCGTGGCGCACCTTATGTCCACGAAGCACTGGGGCGGGAGGGCCCGGCGGAGCCTTATCCTTCGTCCGATAATATTCATGCGGACTGGCAGATCCCGGACGGGTGGAATTACGGGCATGGCAGTTACCTGCCGCCGAATCCGCTAGGCGCGAACCCAAACCGCTATTCGCCGCTGCCGTATTTTCCGCCGCCGAACATGACTCCGCCACCGATCTATGCGCCGGTAGCGCTCCAAAGCAACGAGACACTCTGGCAACCTGCGTTCAGCGCTGCTGTGCAGTCAGCACGCTGGCCGTGACGCCATTTCAGGTGCATCTTTTCTTCGCCTTTCTCTTACGTCGTGTAGTACCGAACTCTCAATGCGCAATCGCCTCTCAGTTGAGGAGTTCTGCTGATTCTTTTGATTCTGTTTTTCTGCGAATTCTCTTTGATCAAGAGTGGTCGCGAAATAGGCGCAGTTTTTTCAGGTAATCAAGATTTCGGTCAACGTGGTCGCGAGGACCGTCGAATCGTTCGTCTTCCGATCCTTTTCTTCGCTAGCCAGAGCTGTCAACCACTTTTCCGCTTCCCTGTTTTCAGGAATCTCCAAATGGCTTGAAACAGACATCTGCATGCGCAAGGTCCCAGTGATTTTCGTCGAATGCGGGATGTTCGATATCAGAGTCCTTGGCTCCGCCATCGAGACTTCTTCTCAGAACCGTGGCGGCATTTTCGGGATCACCGCAGGCCAAGTCATTTCGCCTAGAGTATACCCATTCACCTGGTGATGAATACGAGTTCCCTGGCTTTCTGTCAATCGAACCGCCTCAATTGTGTGATCGCTCGCGACGGGTACATGAGCACCGGGAACGACCTGACGTGAAGGTTTCGACGGCCAAGGGAACCACGGACACTTGGACGATCTCTGAAAGCTCGACCTCACCGGCAACGAGTGGATGCGGATGGGGGGAAGCAGCAGCTTACCAAGGCATCACCTACTTCATTCAGTGGGTCATCGTCGGCGCAGCCGTCGGCCTCATCTACAAGCCATCCTAAACAGTGGTCTCGATCGCCCCGAGGGCTTCCGGGACGGCTGGGGCTTATCGATCAGATAGTGGGGCTCATCGGCGGCCTCGCCTTGCTGAGCCGGACAGTCAATGCTTGTCATTGTTGCAACCGAAACTCTTAGAACTCGGCACACCTGAAACTAGTTAAGTCCCGAAAAGTTGGCCAGGGTTCTGCGAAGCTGCGCGCATTCAGTGCGAATGGCCGCTATCGGCATTTCTAAACCATCGCCACGCATCCCTTAGCCAAATGCACGAAACGGCCTGTTGCGGTCGATCTCTGGTTTCGGCAGCCGGAAGCCTGACTGCCAAGTCCGCTTTGCGGTGTGCCCGTTTGCCAATACCGCATGGCGGTAAGATAAGAGGCGGAGGCAGGTTCGATGCTCATTGTCCACGTGCATGTACACGTCAAGCCCGAGTCGGTGGAGGAGTTCAGCCGGGCTACCGTCGAAAACGCCCGCGCCAGTGTTCAGGAGTCTGGCATCGCGCGCTTCGACGTGGTGCGGCAACAGGACGACGCGACGCGGTTCGTGCTGATCGAAATCTACCGCGATGCGGAGGCGGCGGCCGCGCATAAACAGACCGCTCACTACGCAAAGTGGCGCGACGCGGTTGCGCCCATGATGGCCGAGCCGCGCTCGAGCGTGAAGTACAACGCCGTCTTCTCCGATTCTCAAGGCTGAAACTATGCGCTTCGAGTTTGCTACCGCAACACGCATCGTCTTCGGCGAAGGCGCTGCCGCCACTCTGCCCGAACTGGTTCGCAGTTTCGGCGCTCGCCCGTTCGTGGTCACCGGCTCTTCCCGCGAGCGCGCGGCGTGGCTTGTCTCGGCGCTCTCGGCGGAGAGCCTTGCCGTCCCCGGCGAGCCCACGGTCGATCTGGTCCGCGACGGCGCCCGGCGCGTGCGGGAAGCTGCTTGCGATGTCGTTGTTGCGCTGGGCGGCGGCAGCGCGATCGACGCCGGAAAAGCGATTGCCTGCATCGCAACCAACGGCGGCGAGCCGCTGGAGTTTCTTGAAGTGGTGGGAAAGGGGCGCGCCATTAAGGCCGCACCGCTGCCCTTTATTGCGGTGCCGACCACTGCTGGGACCGGCAGCGAAGTCACGCGCAATGCCGTGCTCGCATCGGCGGAGCATGGCGTCAAGGCGAGCTTGCGGAGCTCAATGATGCTACCGAGAGTAGCTCTGGTCGATCCCGAGCTGACCTACTCGCTGCCGCCCGCGATCACAGCCAGCACAGGACTGGACGCCCTGACGCAGTTGATCGAGCCGTACGTGAGCGCACGCGCCAATCCACTGGCGGATGCGCTTTGCGTCGAGGGGATCGGGCGCGCCGCCGGAGCGCTGGGCCGCGTCTATCGCGACGGCGCCGACCGCGAGGCGCGCCGCGAGATGGCGCTGGCGAGCCTCTTCGGAGGCCTGGCGCTGGCCAACGCCGGGCTGGGCGTGGTTCACGGTCTTGCCGCGCCGCTGGGAGGTTCGAGGAATGCGCCGCATGGAGCGCTCTGCGCGGCACTGCTGCCACACGGCATGGCCGCCAACGTAACCGCCTTGCGGGTCCGCGCGCCGCTCCATCCGTCCCTGGCACGCTACGCCGACCTTGCGCGCCTGTTGACCGGCCGCAAGGAAGCAACCGCGGAGGACGGCGTCGCATGGGTGCGCGCGCTTTGCGCCGATCTCAACGTCCCTGAGCTGCGCGCCTGGGGAATCGCGCAAGCCGATCTGCCCGCTGTGGTGGAGAAGGCAGCCCGCGCCAGCAGCATGCAAGCCAATCCGCTTCAGCTAACGGGCGAGGAGCTACTGGCCGTGGTCTCGGCAGCGTGGTAAGCGCCGGGCTTGGCGAACAGCGCTGGAGCGGGCCTTCGCCGAACCGAACGCAGCGCAAAGAGACGCCTTAAATCCGACCGATGCAGACCAAAAGGAACGAGGCAGAACCCTAGGGCGTTTTCCGGGATCTATACAGCAGGCGCTCCCCGCGTCCGCAGCCGTGCATTGATCGTGGGATGCCTCTCGGTTTGATACTCGGCGATTTATCACGAACTGACACTACGGACAGCTGAACAAGCCCGCTCGCGACTACTGGCTAATGTTGGCGGAGAGCCACCTGACGCGGCGCCTGTTTGTAAGCATACTGCGGCAGATTAAGACTTTGCCGCTGCCAGCCGGGTAGGCACGGCAGGAAGGCGAAACCAAACTGGACGACGGAGAGGAGTTGACGGGGGAGATGTCCGTGAAGTGGATTCCAAATCAGGCAAGTCATGGCTTCTTGGTTCTGGCAAAGGCTCTGCCGGTCGCGTCCGGCTCTTTGGCTCTGGAACGAATTCGGAAAAGATCGCAGCAGCGGCAACTGGCGGTATACTGTCGTCGCCGGTAAGCAAAATGGAAATCCCATCTTAAAACCGGTTTATTAAACTGAACCGCAGCTTTCTGACGCAGAGAGTCTTAACGAGATCCCCAAAGGCAATGGCGCGCACTAGGCTGGGCAGTTTGATTGCTGGAATCGGCATTGTGTTGTGAGCTGAAGAAACGAGGCCAGTGTGAAAGCAGAAAAGATTACCATCCCGTTGGAAGACCGCATTTCCCTCAAGGAAAAGATCGGGTACTCCCTGGGAGACGCAGCCTCGAACTTCTATTGGAAGACCTTCGAGTTTTACGTGGTCTTCTTTTACACCGATGTCTTCGGCATCTCGGCGGCAGCGGTCGGCACGATGATGCTTATCACTCGCTTCGCCGACGCGGTTGCCGATCCGGTGATGGGTTCAATCGCCGACCGAACCAGGACGCGCTGGGGGCATTTCCGGCCCTATCTCATATGGGGCGCGCTGCCCTTTGCGGTGGCGGGGGTGCTGACCTTCTCCACACCGAACCTGGGCGGCGGGGCCAAGCTGATCTATGCTTACGTCACTTATAGCCTGCTGATGTTCATCTACACGGCTGTGAATATCCCATACTCCGCGTTGATGGGCGTGATTTCGCCGAATTCGCAGGAGCGCACCTCGATCTCGTCGATTCGATTCATCGGCGCCTTTACCGCCGGGATGCTGGTGCAGTGGTGCACGCTTCCGCTGGTCAAGTTCCTGGGCCACGGCAGCGATACGCGCGGCTGGCAGTTGACGATGGTGGTCTACGGCATCTGCGCCATTATCCTGCTGCTGCTCTGCTTTGCCACCACCAAGGAGCGGGTTACTCCGCCCGCGCAGCAGAATCCGAATATCAAGAGCGATGTGATCAACCTCTTCGACAACAAGCCTTGGATCGTACTGGTGGGTGTGCTGCTACTGACGCTGGCGGCCTTCGCCATCAAAGGCTCGGTCACCGCGTACTACTTCAAATATTATGTCCATCGCGAAGATCTGATCGGTCTCTTTCTGCTTGCGAATGGTTTTGCATTTATCGTGGCCGTTTCACTGACATCGTATCTGAATAAGTTTATCGGCAAGAAGCCGCTCTTCATGTTCGCGCTGGGCGCCGGCGGGCTGATTGTCATGCTGTTCTCGCTGGCGAAGCCGGAGGATATCAGGCTGATGTTCGGATTACAGATCTTCTCCAGCTTCATTATCGGCTTCAACTCGCCGCTGGTGTGGGCGATGTTCGCGGATACGGCTGATCATGCCGAATGGCGGACGAGACGGCGCAATACCGGGCTGGTCTTTGCTTCGGCGATCTTTGCCACCAAGATCGGATTCGCCATCGGCGCATGGATGCTGGGCCTGATTCTTGCCTTTTTCGGGTACGCGGCGAATGTGGCGCAGACCAGCCGCTCGATCCATGGAATCATTCTCTCGATGAGTTGGATTCCCGGAGTAATGCTGGTGATGGCCGCGGCGATGATGATGCTCTATCCGCTCAGCGATCCGATGATGGTGAAGATCGAGGCGGAACTCAAGCAGCGGCGCGGGGAGATCGAGCAATGAAGAACGCTTTCCTAAAAGCAGCTTTGCTCAGTGTTGCATTGGTAGGCCTGGCGGGCGTGGCGCGGGCGGTTGATTCTGGCGCGCGGAAGCCCGATCTTATAGTGCAGAAGTGGTACGGCGACGCGATCGACTACTCCGGTTATCGCGAGGGCCAGAACCCGCAGTTGATGAAGTTCCCTACCCAGGCGCAGATTCTTGAAGACCTGAGGATTCTGGAGAAACACTGGAGGCTGATCCGGCTTTATGGTGGGGACCAGCACTCCCAGGATGTTCTGGAAGTGATTCAGCGCAACAAGCTGGGGATTAAGGTGCTGCTGGGAGCATGGTTGGACGGCAAGCCCGGCAGAGAAGGCGAGAACGCGGCCCAGATTGCCACCGCCATCCGCCTGACCAACGCTTACAAGAAGATCGTCGTCGCCGTGGCCGTCGGCAACGAGATTCTGGTTTCCTGGTCGGATCACAAGCTGACGGAAGAAAAAGCCATCGAGTACGTAGAGCAGGTGAGGAAGGCGGTGAGCTGCCCGGTGACCGTGGCCGACGACGTGCTCTACTGGCGACAGCCAGAGGCGAAGCTGGTGGACCACGTGGATTTCATCCTTCTGCACGCCTACCCGATGTGGGGCCGGGAAGATATTGACACGGCCATGGCCTCGACTATCAAGCACTACGAGAGCGTGCGCAAGGCGCATCCCGCGAAGACCATCGTCTTCGGCGAGGTGGGTTGGGCCACTTACACCGTCGGCGACCAGCACGCACCGCACGCGGGCGACGAGAAGAAGCAGAAGAGGTACTTTGAGGAGATCAGTGTCTGGGCCAAGGCCAACCACGTGACCACCTTCTTCTTCGAGGCCTTTGACGAGCCCTGGAAGGGAACTGGGACCGAGGGCCACTGGGGTCTCTTCAGCGCGGAGCGCAAAGCCAAGCTGGCGATGCAGGACTGGTATCCGGAGCTGATGCCGGCGGGACCGACCTCGCCAAGCTATGATGCGCCGGCTGCTCCCGCGGCGAGGTAGAACTGCCGCGCAAGCGTTTCGCCGAGGATGCGCAAAGAGAATCAGTGCGCATAACTCCATTCAAAAGGGAATACTATGACTACGGTTTTTGTCGGAGAGGCGCCCCTCAAATCTGATCTGCGCAAGGTGGAAGGAGGGCAAGTCGAGATCGGCGGCGAGCGTTTTTACCGCATCGTCAACTACGATGAGATGCCGCCTTTCCTAATGAGCATCGTAAGCAACTCCGATCAGTGGATGTTCGTCTCCAGTACTGGCGCGCTGACCGCGGGCCGCAGGGATCCGGATCACGCTCTGTTTCCCTACTACACTGATGACCGCATCCATGACAGCCAGGACCAGACCGGTGGCAAGACCATCTTGCTCCTCGCTCGCAGCGGCCGCACCGTGTTGTGGGAGCCATTCTCGCAACGCTATGACGGGCTGTACCGCATCACCCGGAGCCTGTTCAAGAGCATCTACAGCAACAAGGTCACGTTTGAGGAAGTTAACCACGATTTGGCGCTCTCCTTTTCCTGTACATGGATGTCGAGCAACCGCTTCGGGTTCGTTCGGCGCGCGGCCCTGGTCAACCTGGGAGCGGAACCC
>Ga0209039_10000061_pt1 | contig 87471 bp, 80 predicted proteins | sample BogFormECP12_OM1_FD_188238 | JGI IMG/M metagenome (GOLD analysis project Ga0209039, IMG submission 188238) | Bog forest soil microbial communities from Calvert Island, British Columbia, Canada - ECP12_OM1 (SPAdes) (version 2) | ecosystem: Environmental > Aquatic > Freshwater > Wetlands > Bog ... | reverse complement strand
GACCGGCATTTCCCGGGGGGCGTCCCTGAGACGGTGTTCCTGTTCGATTGGCTGAAACGCAACATGCCCGGTGAGTTGACCGACGCCCAGCGCGCAGCCATGCTCGATCCCGTAGCGAACCAGAAGGAAATTGAGATTGCGCCACAGCTCGAGAAGATAGTCGCGCCAGCCCTCATCTGCGCGAGCTGGTCGGATCACGGCCTGCACACAAGGGGGACGCTCGAAGGCTTCAAAAGGATCGCATCCCAGCAGAAGTGGCTCTATACGCACGGCCGGGCGAAATGGGAGCAATACTACAGCGATGAGGCGGTGAAGTATCAGGAGAAATTTTTCGATTACTTTCTCAAGGGGATCGACAACGGCATGCTCGATACACCCCGGGTCCGGCTCGAGGTGCGGGAAAACCGCGAGAGCTATACGGTACGTCACGAGAACGAATGGCCGATTGCCCGGACCGAATACAGGAAGCTCCACCTCGATGCCGAGAGGGGCACGCTCAAGTTCGACGAGGTCGCACGCGAAGGTAAGGTCAGCTACGAATCGACGGAGGAACGCGCGGAGTTCGACCTCACCTTCAAAGAGGATACCGAGCTGACCGGATATATGAAGCTGAAGCTCTGGGTCTCTCCCGAAGACGGCGACGACATGGACCTTATAGTTGCCATCAGGAAACTCGATACGGCGGGCGATGAGGTATATTTCTACGGCACGAGCATGTCGGCGTACGTGAGGGGCGTCGTCGCGAGAGGATGGCTCCGGGTGTCCCAGAGAGAGCTGGATGAGAAGAGATCAACCCCCTGGCAGCCCTTCCTTACACATAAGGGTGAGCGGAGGCTGAGACCGGGCGAGATCGTCCCTGTCGAGATCGAGATTCTACCATCGAGCACACTGTTCCACAAAGGCGAGAGCTTGAGGCTCGTCGTACAGGGCAAGGACCTGATACAGGCACCCCCGTGGGGCCGCTACGGTTACAGGCATCTGACCAACAAAGGGGCGCATTCGATATACGCCGGCGGAAAATACGATTCCCATTTGTTGGTACCGGTAATTCCCGTCAATTCATAGGCGAGATCCGTACCCAGCACCGTCGGATTGTACCCTGTGGAAGGTCAGTTTGCAATGAGTTCGGCTGCATCTGACTTCACATTGCCAGACCAAATGTAGCATGACCATTAAGCAAGTTGAAATTCTGAATTACAGGAAGATAAATTCAGCAAGAGCGCGCTGAGAATTTTTTTGTTTTCGCGGTAAGGAAAGATTACACATAGAATCTACAAATGAGGTGTGCGCCAGTGACCATCTGAATTGCACATTACGGGTTGCAATCGTCAATCCTCGCCCACTGCCTGACCTAATACTTTCTACGCATTTTTAGACAACTAGAATCCCTCGATCCAAAAACTCTTCGCATCCCCGAAGGAATTGAAGCTATGAGCAGGACAGGAGCAGACACCCTCCGCCCATGACGCCTGCTCATGGATTACTGCAGTAGAACCTTCCCCCACTCGCTCTCGCTTCCTATCGCAGAGGGTAAAATACACCCTGGTCCTGTTGTAAGCTCACTCAGTTCGCTACTCTGGCGCCCAGGGGCCACTCCTGCCTCTCCTGGGGGGCGTCAGCACACCATCACCGTTAACATCTTCAAGGTCGAGCCACCACTGCTTTTCGGGGTGTGGCTTGCCATATCCCAGCAAATCGTCTCCCCAAATAGCAAGGCTCCGCGCAAGGCCAGAGCGCATCATCGTCCACCCAATGGCACGGTGAAAGGGCGTATACGGCTTATTCCAGGGACAGACGGTGATACAGGTTCCGCAACTGGTCCCTTTCTGGTTGCCTGCGCGCATGGTGGTACACTTCTCGATGTCAGAGGGCCAATGCTCGTAGCCGTTGTACATAACCTTTCCCTCGTGACTGAGGGCCTGTGAAGGGCATTCCCGGGCGCATTTCTTGCATTTGGAGCAGAAGTCCTGCAAGCCAAAGTCAAGAGGCTTGTCGACTGAGAGAGGAAGGTCAGTGGTTACCACCGCCGCCTTGAATCGTGGGCCCAAAAAGGGATGAAGCACGCATTCACTGATCCGGCACATTTCTCCCAGGCCCGCCCACAACAGGATGGGTGGGAGCACCACCTGGTAATTACGCGCATGGTGTGCCCTTGCAGTATAGCCTAGTCGCCTGATGTAATCAGCGAGGATACATGCTATAAACCCTGACGCGGAATACGCCACAAAACTCATCGAGTTACTGATCCAGTCGTGGCCAGACGTCGCCTGGGCTGTTGGCCAGTCCTGATCTATGAGAATAGCGATTGCATACTTGTGGTTCAGTCGGACCGGTTCTCCATCGGGATGGGTGTTTGTGTAGATGGCATACGGAGGGAGTTTGCATATTCCAACGGCATCTGCCCTCAGGAAATAGGCGGTCTCTTTGATGTGTCGGGCAAGCAGGGCCGGGTCTTCCGGAATTGGCGCCTTCTGCGGAGCTACAATGCCGTCGACAATTTCCCTCAAGTGACCCTGCATCTGTACAATCGACGCGGACAGGGGATGTTTCCAGACGAATCGGCTCACCTCCTTTTGTATGCGAGCACCGTAATCTCCGCGCCGTGCCTTATTGAATCCGCTCTCACGCTCGTCAACTCTCTTAATCTTGTCCTCAAGAATCTGCGTTGTGGGCCGATCAACTCTTTTGATCTTGTGCATGGGAAATGTGTCGAGGTCTCGTTTGTGATAGCCGCTCATGTGCATCTCCTTTGGAAGGTCTATAATTTCTTGGTCTTAAGCTCCAACATCTTTCAGTAACAGGCCGCACAATAGAAAGCAAGCAAAACATAGATGCGGGAACAGGGTCAGCCCCTCCATCCCGGACGTATGATTGTCATTTTTTTTCCGGGTTGAGCATGCGCACATTTAAAGCGGTGTCGTGCACCATTTTCATAAAGTCCTCCTGGCTCATTCGGTAATCGTTGAATCCGGATGGAATGCTCTTCTGTTTCGGTTTGCGCCCGTAGAAAACGTCATCGAAAAAGTTGATGAGCCTGTGCGAGCTCGGATAGTTCGCAGCTATGTTTGCAACGGTCTGATGGAAAGCGGTACGCGGTTTGCTCCAAGGGCATACAGAAACGCAACGGATGCACGCCTGCCAGTTCATGGGGTCCTTCCGCCAGTAGCGATAGCACCCCACGTCGTTGGCTTTCCATTTGAGTACGCCTCTCACCTCCGTTCTGCCCTTCGCTGCAATGGCGCCAGAAGGACAATTCGTTACACACTTCTTACAGGCTTCACAGAAATGGCCCACATTAAGGTCAACGGGATGGTCAACTTCCAGGGGAAGGTCCGTCACGACCGTGCACAGTCTTACCCTTGGGCCGTATTCCTTTGTAATCATGATGCCGATGCGACTCAGTTCTCCAAGCCCCGCATAAATTGCGTGCGGAACATGCATCACGACATCGTTTCCAGCGCAGCTTGCGCGCGCAGCATAGCCCAACTGTGCTATGTAAATGGCTAGCTGAATAGCTAAAATGGCGCATTCCTGATATGTCTGGCCGTCTTCGACATGTGCATACCAGCTTGGTGTCGTGCGGACTCTGTCATAATCCATTTCCCTTGCCATGACGATGGCGTATTTGTAGGGGGATAGGTCAAGCGGCTCTTCGTTGCGATCGTTTGCGAAAGCGAAAGCCTCATATACGTGCGTAATTCCGACTAGGTCCGCTCCAAGATACTTTGCCGTCTCCTTAATGTGCGCGCTCATTTTCTTTGTGTCCGTGATGCTCGCCTTCCATGAGAGAGGTTTTGGCTCACAAGCTTTCCAGAGATGTGCCCTGAGCATGGAGGGGCTGAAGACGGTGCGGTCAAGAGGGTGAGGGGGAGGGCTTGTGACCCCTATTTCATCGTAATCCACTTCTACCTCACCCCGTCCGACCCGCATGAAAACCTGGTCTGTCTGCTTGAACCGCGTAATGGGACCCGGCGTCGAGAAAGTGGGATGTTTCACGAAATCTTCGATCCTGGGAAGGGCTTCGGTGACAAGTTTCATATGTGCTCCTCCATCGTGTCTATTACCGCGGGCTCCAGCACTCAAAATTCTACTCTGCCCTAGCTACTTGTGTTACACGAAAGCCGCGTTCCATTTCGACGAGCTTTTTTCCAAACGTAAGGCCGTGCGTTTTCATAGCCGCCGCCGCCGCACGGGGATTCCCAGACAGCACGGCTTCAACAATGGGCTGGTGAGTACCTACGGGATGCATTAATTCCGCGTCAGGCTGCAAAGCCTCAAGTACTCGTGCCGTCGATGTCATTATGAACTTAACCAAGACCTCAAGAAGCGGGTTTCCACACATCTCAGCCAGGATATAATGCATTGTAGACTTTCGGTTAATGTGATCGGCATGAGACCTCATAGGTAATTCCTCGGCATCCAAAGCTTCCTGAAGGCGCTTGGCATACGTCGGGGTAATATGAAGGGCAGCTAACCGAGCGACCTCAGTTTCCACCAATACCCGAACCTGGTGCAGTGCAGGAATGGAGATTTTGTCGGACATGAACAGGTCAAGGAAAGTGCCCAAAAGATGATCAAAATCAAGCTCGGTAACAAAGGTCCCCCCACCTATCCCCTGGCGGATTCTGACGAACCCTGAATTTTCGAGTTTACGGCACGCCTCACGGATAGATAATCGGCTGACGCTGAACTGGGCTGCAAGATCACGCTCACCTGGAAGCTTGTCGCCGGGTTTGTACTGCCCGAGAATGATCGCTTCCTTCAGCTGCTCAGCGACGCCTCCCGAAACTCTATACGGCTTGATTGGCTTAAAAGGGGACATACGCCACTTCTGAACCTGATTATAAATTGACGATGCGAATTTTACAAGAAAAATTTAAAGTTTTATTTGACATTTTGTTTTAAAAGAAGTAAACATTGAACCAAATTGCTATTAAAAAATGAATAAAAGGAGGAACTAAACATGAAAAGATTCTGTGCAATGGGGTACGCAGTTATCTTTATGATAATGACGGTATTCTCCGTGGCCGTTCCGGCTTGGGCGCAAGAGAAGGTAATTAAGCTCAGATATTCCAATTTGTTTCCTCCGGCACACAGGATGGCCCAGCTTGCCGATCAGTGGTGCAAGGAGGTGGAGAAAAGAACCAATGGTCGGGTGGTCATTACGTATTATTCTTCGTCAACACTTACACCGGCTGGGCAGACATATGGTGCTGTGGTTTCCGGGATTGCTGACGTCGGTGAGAGCGCGGTGGCATTTTTTCCTGGACGGTTCCCTCTGACAGAGATTTTTTCCCGTCCCGTTGGCTTCACGAGTGGCTACCAAGCCACGAAGGCTGTTTACGAATTCCATAAAAAGTTCCAACCCAAAGAATGGGCCGATACGAAGGTGATGTTCTTACACGGTTCCGCTCCACAGATCATTCACACGAAAAAGGCAATTTCTTCCATTAAGGACGTGAAAGGGTTGAGGTTAAAGGCTAACGCGGAAAATGCCCCGACAGTTTCAGCTGTGGGTGCAGTGCCCGTCACCCTTACCACGGGTGAAACCTATGATGCCCTTCAGAAGGGGATGGTGGACGGCATGATGTTCCCCTACGAGTCGCTTAAGGGTTGGAAATTTGCCGACCATATTCACTATACGCTTGAGAATTATGCAGTTGCCGGCGCAGCACCGTTATTCGTGGCGATGAACAAGCAAAAATGGAATTCTCTCCCCAAAGACGTCCAGATAACAATTGAGAAGCTCAACGAAGAATGGATCGAAAAGTTGGCAAAAGCTTGGGACGAGATTGATGAGGAAGGGAAGGCTTACGGTATTCAAAAGGGTTTAAAGGTTGTGACGCCTTCTAAGGAAGAGGTTTCACAAACAGCCGAAAAAATGACGCCTATTATTGATAAGTATGTCACCGACATGAAGGGAAAAGGCTTGCCTGGCGCAGAAGCGCTGACGTTTGTTCTGGACTTCATCAAGACCCATCCGTAACTCCGGATTTACATGGTTTGGGCTTCAACAGATTACATTATTCTTTTTTGATAGTGATGGCTTGAGACCTGAAGCGATGTAATACCGACACGATTAATCTTTCAGAGGGAGAAACGCCGTGAATTACAGTAGTAAACCGTGGTTAAAATTTTACGATCCTTGGGTCGCGAAGGAAATAAGCAAGTCCAGCCTGACCTTCAAAGATTATGCTGATCAGACATTGAAGAATTTTCCGAATCGGCCTGCTTTTCATTTTTTTGATCTGACATGGACATATCGAGAGCTTTTCGCTAAAGCCGATCGCTTCGCCCATGCTCTGGGTGAATATGGGCTCCATAAAGGAGATGTGCTGGCCATAAATTTGGTGAACACTCCACAGTACTTAATTGCTATGGCTGGGGCCTTGAAAGCAGGCGTGACTGTATCGGGGCTCCCTCCTTTGCTCACACAGGATGAAATGGCTTACCAACTTTCAGATTTGGGGGCGAAGGCCATTATCACTCATGATTATCTGTTTAAGGACCGAGTGGCCATTATTGCTCCCACGGTGGAGAGCCTCAAGTTGGTTATAGTGACTGGGCTGCTTGGTCTGGCCGGAGATAAGTCCGCAGGTCAATCGCAGTTTCTCTCTGGTCCCGAGGTGAGATCCTTAACAGATCTGCTTGAAGAATATTCTCCTGCAGTCCCACAGGTGGCGTTAGGCCCTGAAGACATCGCCTTCATACAGTACACGGGCGGAACCACCGGTTCACCAAAAGGAGCTATGCTGACCCACCGCAATATGGGGGCCATTGTGGCGGAATTGGAAACCTGGATAAACTTGAAGAATGGTGAAGATGTAATGCTCTGCCCATTCCCTATGTATCACGTGGGAGGACTTGTTCATACTGTTCAGTCTTTCCTCATGGGTTTCACACAAATCCTCGTGCCAGATCCTCGTAATTTAGATTACATCGTCCAACAAATGGGGCGGTACAAACCTACATTAGTGGGTATGGTTCCCACCCTTGCCATGCTCCTTTCTGAAAACCCCGGGTTCAAAAAGCTCGATGTTTCAAGTATAAAATTTTGTACCGTTGGAGCGGCACCGGTTCCTGAAGGAAAGGCGCAAGACTTGGAGGAGGCATTTGGGGTGAACAAGATGGGAGAGGTGTATGGGCTTACAGAAACCTTTTCACTCCTCACGGCGAATCCGAAGTCGGGTGTCAAGAAGGTCGGGTCCATAGGCATTCCGCTTCCGTCCACCCGTCTGAAGCTTGTAGACCTCGAGACGGGAGAAAGAGAGGTCCCGGCAGGACAGGAGGGGGAGATCATAGCAAACGGCCCCCAGATTATGAAAGGTTATTACAACAAACCTGAAGAGACCGCCAAAGCGCTTCGTAAACATGATGGTGAGGTTTGGCTTCACACGGGAGATATTGCCCGGATGGATGAAGACGGGTACTTCTATATAGTTGATAGAGCCAAAGATATGATAATCGTCGGAGGATACAAGGTTTTTTCAAACGATGTGGAACAAAAACTTTCCATCCACCCGGCAATTGAGCTATGCGCAATTGTAGGCTTCACTAATCCCGAGCGCCCGGGAAGCGAGTTGGTCAAACTGGTTGTCAAGAAAAGTGGCTCATACGCAAATAGGCCAGAAGAATCGGTGAGAGACGATATTCTGGCGTTTGCGCGCGAGAAACTAGCACCATATAAAATCCCCAAGGTGATTGAGTTTGTGGAGTCCATTCCTTTGACCTCCGTAGGCAAAATAGATAAGAAAGCGTTACGAAGCAACTAATGGTAGAGAGGAAAGCTACAAAGAAACATGACGTTAAAATGCGATAGTGGTACGCGACAAAATTTAAGATAAATAAAGGAGGTTTCAATGAACACTAACCAAGTCGTTATTGTTGAAAGGAAGAACGGGGTGGGAATAATCACTCTTAATCGTCCCAAAAAAGCCAATGCTCTAAATCACGAACTAAAGGAAGCAATTACAAAGGCCCTCGAAGAACTGGGGAGCGATACTAAAATCGGTGCGATACTTCTTAAGGGGGCCGGTAAGCATTTCTGCGCAGGACAGGACTTTAACGACGTAGTACTGGGCACAGATCAGAAGGATCTGGAGGAATGTCGTCATGTGTTTTCGTATGCGGTAACAACTATCTTCGAGCAAATAATCAACATGGGTACTCCCGTAATTGCCGCGATCCGGGGCATGATCACAGGAGAAGGCCTTCCGCTGGCAATCTCCTGTGATCTCGTTGTCGCGTCGGACAACACGGTGTTTCAGTTCCCGGGAACCAACCTTGACGGGATTAGCATAGGCCCAGGCGTGGTTGCAGCTCGGTACATGGGCATTAAGGAGGCCATGTGGTACTTGCTGACCGGTGAACCCATACTAGCCAGTGAGGCGAAACGTCTTGGAATGGTTAATCGGGTTGTTCCTGACGAAAGGCTGGAAGAAGAAGCCATGGCGGTGGCAGAAAAAGTCGCTTACAAGACACTACGAAACTCAGTTGCAGTTAAGGAGCTGGGTAAATCAGTTTTTTATATGGCTCTGGATATGGAGCGGAGCAAGGCATTCAGGTATGCGCACCAGATGCTCGCTCAGATATTTATTACACCGCCAGCAATTGATGGCGCAAAGTTGTTTCTTGAGGGAAAATTGACCAAGGCGCAATTACAGTTAGAAGGTCTTGTCAAGGAGTGAGAGCGGCTCGCCTGAATTAACCGTTGGAAACCGCCCGGTTGTGTTGTGTTGAAAAGCATCATGTGGGGTTTGAAGAATACTTCAGTTGAAAGCGAGATTAAATATGCCCAAGACAAAATACGGCGATATCATCCATAGGCTGGAAGATGGAATTGCCTTCCTAACAATTAACAGGCCTCAAAAACTGAACTCCATGACTACAAACACTTTATGGGAGCTTCGTCAGGCTATCACGGAAGCCGATGCTGATGAGGACACCAAAATCATTATTTTGACCGGGTCGGGCGAACAGGCCTTTAGCACCGGATTTGATGTTGTGAATGTGCCGAAACTTTCGATTGTTGAATCACGTCAGCTTCACATCCGCAATTCCGTACTGACCAAAGCGCTCATGGGAATAGGCAAGCCGATAATCGCGGCAGCCAACGGAATGGCCTTGGGAGCTGGTTTCGAAATCAGTCTTCTATGTGATCTGACAGTTGCGGCTGAATCAGCAACATTTGGGATGCCGGAACTGGCTATAGGAGCTTACCCCGGGACCATCGCTCCGGCGCTGCTTTGGCACCTTGTTGGTGTCAAAAAGGCCAAGGAGCTACTCCTTACGTGCAGGCGTATAGGCGCTCATGAGGCAGCGAGCCTTGGGCTTGTTAACGAAGTGGTTCCTGACGACAAATTGATGGAAAGGACGCTTCAACTGGCGAATGAGATCATGGGTATGGCCCCTCTCCCAATGACTATCTTCAAGGCAAGGATGAATAGCATGTTGCGGGTTCTGTTGGAAGAGGAGATGAGCCGGTTTGTTGAAGTACAGGCCCTTGTTTTCGATACCCTTGATTTTAGAGAAGGTCTGGACGCTCTGAAGGAAAAACGCAAACCGATATTCCGTGGCCATTGAGGAAGGCCCCTCGGGTACAGCTCATTACACCACAGGAGGACAACGGATGAAACATTTTTTATCGGCTATTTACAGAACTGATGTAGCGCTACATGTCGTGGCTGGATCAGTGCTGGCTTTCATGATAGTCGTCACTCTCCTCGATGTAATCATGAGAAATGTGGGGCATCCTATTGTGGGCTCCGTGGAAATTATTTCATTTTGCGGCTCTGTTGTAATAGGCTTTGCGATGCCCTATTCATCGTGGATGAAGACCCATGTCTACGTTGACTTTCTCGTAGACAAACTGAAGCCGAGAAATAGAATGATTATAGACGCCTTCACGAGATTGATGGGTATTATCTTGTTTTCCTTCGTCGGTTACAACTTTATCCTCTTTGGAATGGGATTAAAGAGTAGCGGTGAGTTGAGTGCAAGCTTCAAGCTGCCATACTACCCTATCGCTTGGGGACTCGCTTTCAGTTGTTTCCTTCTGACTTTCACCCTCTTCAGTGATTTTGTGAGAACGATTGCTTCAAAAGGAGACAGCAATGAGTGAGGTCACCGTAGGCATACTTGGCCTTGTTATATTATTGGCCCTCTTCCTTACGGGAATTGAACTCTCGTTTTGTATGGTTATTGTTGGTTTTGTAGGGTTTGCTTGTCTCAATTCGTTTTCGTCAGCCTGTGACCTCGTGGTGAGAGACTTTTTTGAAACTTTTACGAACTATGGTCTTACGGTTATCCCTCTCTTCATGCTCATGGGGCAGATTGCATCCAATTCGGACATTGCAAAAAGGTTATATCTGGCCGCGCATCGATGGGTAGGCCACGTGCCTGGCGGGCTTGCCATGACGACGGTAGTAGGCGCCACAGTATTTAAGTCTATGTGCGGGTCAACCTTCGCGACGGTAGCTACCTTTTCAGGGATTGCCATCCCCGAGATGGACCGTTACGGTTACAAAAGGGAGCTGTCATCGGGTATCGTGGCCTCGGTGGGCACCATCGGCATGCTGATCCCACCCAGTATTGTGCTTATTATTTATGGAATCGTTGTCGAGCAATCCATCGGACGACTCTTTCTTGCGGGAATTATTCCGGGTCTCTTGATTTCAGCCCTCTTCATGGTTGTTATCTACGGGTGGGTGCGTATCAGTCCGGAGATAGCGCCGAAGGCCGAAAAAGCATCATTGAAAGAGCGCATTAGAGTACTCCCTGAGTTTATCATCGTTGCCGTCATTTTCCTTTTTGTTGTCGGTGGGCTTATGGTGGGCTGGTTTAGCCCCACCGAAGCGGGCAGCATGGGCACGATTGCTGTCATCATACTGGCCGCTGCTCGCAAAGAAGTGAATTTCAAAATGCTAGTAAAATCCTGGGATGAATCCTTAAGGACCTCTGTCATGACACTTGTCCTTATTGCGGCGTCTGCGGTACTCGGTCATTTCCTTGCTATCACCGAAATACCCTTTATAGCGGCAAATTGGGCAACATCTCTTCCCATCCCCCGCTTTCTCACTATGATCCTTATTATCCTAATCTATCTGCTGGGTGGAAGCTTTATTGACGATCTTGCCTTCATGATACTTGCGACTCCTATTTTCTATCCTGCTGTTATAAAACTTGGTTATAATCCTATCTGGTTCGGTATCATGGTAGGAATCACGCTCATGATCGGCGTTATTATCCCGCCGGTGGCAATCTGTGTCTTCATCGTGCGGAACATCACCGGAATTCCTTTCAACACCATCTACAAAGGCGTCCTACCCTTCTTAATAAGCCTTGGTATTGCCGCGCTTCTCATGTTTCTCTTTCCGGGACTTGCAACGTGGTTGCCGAATCTCTTTATGGGAGCAGAATAGAGACGTAACGAACTGGACGATGTGCAAGATCGGGCCAGCCGTTGTTGAGAATATGGGATCAGGCACGCCGTTGAGGGCTGACGATTACCACGTGAAACAGCGGCCGGGTATGAAAAGAGAAAAAGTGAAGACTACAGGAAGGAAGACTCGCGTTCCTTAGATCTTCTGCTGTTGTTACCCACTGTCCTCTGGGTAACACCTCGAGGAGCCTGAAATGTTGCCGTCGCGTTGACTGCCTAAGCATGCACTAGTACAAATTGAAAGCTTGAAATAGTTGTTGTAATCTTGCGGCATTTCTCTGATAATGGAAGACAAAGGGAGACATTGCCTCGGGAGAGATTCCATGAAACACCTTCAGACACACCGGTCTTTCGTGAGCTACATCGATCGAACCCGCGAGTATTACGCAGCCCAAGGTTACCTTAACGCTTACGCCTGGCCCCGCCACGACGATGCCCCCTTTACCCCGTTGCAGAAGCCTCTCTCCGAATGCCGGGTGGGATTGGTGACCACGGCGGGTAAACCACAAACCAGAGTAAAAACCGACGCCCTCGGGCTGGGGCTGGAACTGCGGGACTTATATGCGGAACTGGCGAATCCACCACCGACGTATCTATTCACCGACGGTCTCGGTTGGGACAAGGAAGCGACCCACACCGAGGACATTGACAGCTTTCTGCCTGTTAACCGCTTGCCCGAATACGCTGCTGTTGGCCGTGTTGGCTCGGTCTCACCGCGCTTTTATGGAGTACCGACTGATTACAGCCAAAGCAGGACGTCAGAGCGCCACGCCCCAAAAATCCTTGAATGGTGCCGTGAGGACGGTGTTGACGCCGTGCTTCTCCCGGCTCTCTGACCGGTGTGCCACCAGACCGTGAGTCTGGTTGCCAGGCATCTGGAGGCGAATGGGATTCCGACCGTAACCATGGGCTGTGCTCGGGACATCGTCGAAGAGTGCGGTGTCGCCCGCTTCGTGTTCACGGACTTTCCGCTGGGAAATCCGTGCGGAAAGCCCTGGGATGCAGCTATGCAGCGCTCGATCGTGGGGACCGCACTCGACCTGCTTGAACGGGCTTGGATGCCGCGCACTACGGTTCAGACGCCCTTCCAATGGGGCGACGATGGATGGCGTGACGCCTTCATTCGGGTGGACGACAGCAACCGCGAGGCGCTTGCCCGGGCAGGGGAGGAACGCCGCCGCCTTCAAGCAGAAGTGAAACCAGGTCGGTGATATTCCTTGACTGTGTTCTATTCACCCGCCAGGGTCGGGTTGAGAACGCGCCCCATGAAGAGGATGCTGTCGGTGGCGTTGTGACGGATCAGGAAGAAGAAAGGGTGGTCCGCGCGAAACACGGGTATCCGTGCGCGGAACACAGCCACTGTCATGCCCACCCCTGTGGCGGCTGCAGCCTCCGTGCCCTCCTCGTTCACGTCTACAAACGCCTTGTGGACGACGATCCCGATGGAGAGCCATCCGGGCTTGCCGTCCATCCCCGAGAAATCAGCCTTACCTGCAACGAAGGCGTCGACCATACCCATGGCTGAGAGCGTCCTGCCGAGCTCGAAGCTCGAAGTCATCTTGAATCGTGGCAGGAAGACTTCGACCTCCTGCTTCTGGAGATTGTTCGTCCAGTGCTTGAGGTTTTCGGCTGTCAGCTGTTTTTCAAGATCGGCTAGTCCGTCTGCCTTCTTGGGAAGGAGGATGAGCATGGAGAGTTCTCCGCCCGCATAGGGAAGCTCCAGGACCTGAAGATCAGCGCGATCCGCGTAGCCGAACTGCTCTTTCTGCATCATCATAGGAGCCTGTACCGGCTCGCCGGCAATTCGGTAAAAAGGGGCGTCTTTCGTCGCTTCCTTCTTGAACGCCGTCGACCAGTTCCCCTTGAAGTAGATCGCGTTGGCGAGCACCAGCCGGGTGGGAGAGGTGAGCATGCCCCGCTGGATGAGATCTCTAACTTGAGAGTTCCCTGTAGCAAGCTACAGGGAACTCTCAAGTTAGATTTCGGTGCTGGTAAGGTGGTGGCCATGCAGTAATGAAAAAACTGAATCTTGACTTGAAGACGCAGGCCGTTTACCGGATACCCCCGTTTCTTGGCATCCTGTTTGTGCTCGATGATGAAGGGATCGTCACTTTGTTTGTGAAAGACTTCTTCCGGAGTCTCTTCATAAACGGAGGAATCTACAATCTTGACCCACTCGTTTTCCTGAAGCTGCACCTTTTGGTTTATATTTTTCATGTATTGACGTGGAAGAGGCTTAATGGCGTCCACGGAAAAGACAACGGCGACGATTATGAGGCAGTAGCCAAAAACCAAAGTTGCAATGAGAAAACTCTTTCTCGCCTGCATCCCGCGCCTCCTTGTGCAGATTTCTAAAATCCGTTAAGTCGGCACATCGCGTTGGTTTCTCCATCACATTCTAACAAAATGTCATGCGAAGTAAAGAATATCTTCAGGCATGGCTATCCAGTCGGGTTCTCGCTCTTCGCTGCTACCTTGACCACATGGGCCTTGATAAAGGCCTCCAGGGTCTTTTTGCTGTACCTCACGCATTTACCGGTTTTGATATAGTCTGGGGCTTGTCCTGTGCTTCTCCACTTGGCCAGAGTATGAACGCTTACCCGCAAAAACTGGCTTGCTTCTTTAGGTGTTAAGAGTTCCATGCTACCTCCTTCAGGCATGTTGGGCCAGGGCGCGGTAGGTAAAGCAGATTTACCACGTCCGAAAAAAGCCTTCGTGCGCAAAACGGATATACGAAGACCTGTGGGTTCCCATATGGGCATCCCGCTCTCCCTCCCCCCTCCCTCAAACGTTCTTACCATTTGGCAGTTCCAAAAGCTCTGCAGCCTTCTCTTCCACATGGGCCAGAGTCCGCGCCTTTTCATCATCGGTCATGGAGTCGAACACTTCACAGAGTCGTTGCATCTCTGGTTCTTGCGATATGTCCTTGTTACCAACCGTTCCCTTGGTAACAGCGTCGGCTTTGATTAGGTTCAGTTTCCTCATCACGCAGCTCTCTTCAAGATATTCCGCACTGTCTTTGGATGCCACTGTGCGCCTATCGGCTTGTATCCTCTCTCTTCAAGTTCGTTACAGATTGCCCTCAGCGTATAGCCCTTGTCGCGTAGCTCATTGATAAGCGTGATTCCTTCCTGTTCTTTCGCACTCTCGATCAGACTCTTACCATCCGGGGCTAACCTATATCCGTAGCGCACATGGCCGACTCGCTCTTTGTTAGCGACCTTCAGCCGTAAGACGTCCCTGGTTCTCTCGCTGATCGTGTCGCGTTCCCATTGATTCATAGAGGCCATGATGTTTAGGAAGAATTTACCCATTGCAGTCTTGGTGTCTATCTTCTCGGTGATGCTGTGGAAGGCAACAGATTTCTTCTCTACGAGGTCCATGAGGCTGAGGGTATCCCTTATCCTTCGGGAGAGCCGATCAAGCTTGTAGACGACAACAGCGTCAATCTTGCTGCCTTTTATGAGGGCCATGAGGGCCTGTATTCCCTCTCGGGTTAAATCCTTTCCGCTTTTCCCTGCATCCTCGATGATCTCTACAAGTCCAAGCTCATTCAGTTCACAGTATGCCATGATCTTCGCTCTCTGGTTGTCCAGGCTGATGCCTTCCCGAGCCTGCTCGTCTGTACTCACGCGAATGTAGCCGACTGCTTTCATGGAAGCCCCCTTTTTCGTTTTCGTCATGTGTTCTATGTTGTACGTCCTTATCCTTAATTATATATAGATATACTGGCTTGTCAAGCCAAAGATGATAACGGCGAACAAATAAGTATTGCTATAGACGATCACAGACAGTATGCTTGTGGATTATGGCAGAAGAGATGACAAGGCGTTTGTTCTCGGTCAAAGAAGCTTGTCACTACCTGCACCTTTCCCGCACTACCCTGTATCACATGATCGAACGGAAAGAGATTAACCCGGTGAATATCGGCGGTAGAACGCTCTTTGACCGGAACGACCTTGACGAGCTTATAGAGAAGTCAAAAGAGCCGAGGGCAAAGGCAGCAAAGAAGAAAGGGAACAAACCAAAAGGAAAATCCCGCCAATAAGAAGAAAGAAAGGGCCAGCTCTCACCAGCCCTTCCAGTCGGACCGTTTCTTCTTTATGGAGACTCAAACGTTATCGGCATTGCCACTGGATAAGTGAACGAGAGAGGGACTTCGATTAGCGCACGAAGGGGGTCCGGTCCTGAATTCAAATAGGTAGTGCAGTTACCGTTATCCCGTACACTGGCCCAAACCATCATTTGTGGTGGGGAAGGCGAAATGTAAAATTTTGTCTCACCCGGACCAATCACAACCGGCGTAACGTAGAGGTCCAATGAGTAGGGCTGTGAGCCAGCCAAGTAAGGCGTACCCCCACAATCGGGTTCGGTATAATGTATTTGACCCGTGACCAGATTTTCGGCTGAACCATCCTCGTAATAGAACCCGAATAGCCTTTTCCACGATGGCACGTATATTGTTATCCGATCCGACGCTAAGTCCACAGCCTGTCCCAGATATTCCCCTTTGGCACTATAGACTGGAGTCTCTCCAGACGGTCCCGCTGGTCCTGCTGGTCCTGCCGGTCCTACTATTGAAGTCCCATCGGCTCCTTTCGGTCCTGCTGGTCCCTGTGGACCAGGATCACCCTTTGCTCCTGCCAATCCCTGTGATCCCGCTGGCCCCGCCGGTCCCATTGGCCCTACTGCTCCTGCTGGGCCTTGTGGCCCCTGTGGACCGGGCATCAGCTTGATGTTATTAATTTGCTGTTGTAGTTGATCGATCTGCTTCTGGAGTTCCTGGAACGGTTGTCCCTCTGCTGCAGAAGCAAGTACTGGAAGGCAGAGAATAAGCGCCACTAAAGTCAACGTTACTTTCCTTGTCATCGTGATTTCCTCCCCTTCTTTGAAACCATTAACTCTTACCCTTCATCACGGATGGGCTTTATCGAGGATTGAAATAAGAGAACCTCCAAAGGCGCATGATGCCCTTGGAGGCTCAAACAGGTAGTTTCTGGAGTCGCCCCATTATGACTCCCTCTGAAACGGTGGGTCTAAGGTGTGGGCTTACTTGTCGAAGATGAGTTGATCGCCTCGGGTTCTACTTATTTTAACTGTAGCATAAGAGCATCCTTTGTCAAGCAGTTCTTGGTATTAAAAAGTGGGTTAAGCCCAATGACCTCTATTTGTTCAAGCGTGATAGTGGCGAAGATAGCTGCCTGAAAGGTTGAATCACAGGAAGAAGCGTGGCAATGAGGATTGCAGGAAGTAGCAGATACGCCGTCGGGTATTAACTTCACCTACTAATAGTGAACACGGCGTTAGCAACAAGGATTGAAGATTAGCGTTGAAATGAGAGCATATTAAACCAGACGGCTAGCTAGAGCAGGTCACCAAACCCGTCATGCGTTTTAACAGGCAGAAAAAAATCCTGTACAGGAAGTTTTCCTGCCTGGTTGGATGGCTTTTCGAAATTGTCTCCTCGTTGGTGATAGGATTAGTCTGATCAACTTATTCTATCATCCCTTGTATCAAGGGCCAAAGGGGTTTTTAATTATTTTGATGGTGGATCAAGGTGGTTGTCTTACAATCAATCTCTTGGTACGGGAAATTCCAAAAAAGCCCGGCTAATCGGCGGCATTCCCATTCTGGCAGTATGCCTCGATCCCGCCGTAACATCCACTGCAAGATATCGGGCAATTCCCGGCCCAACAAGCACTAGCCCAGCCTGGCCCAGTTCCCGTGCAACATCTGTTACTCGGCGCGGAGTTTCCGCTGAGACACTGGTATGAGGGGGAACCTCCATCCCAGCAGTTAGAACCTGCGCCGCCCCCGGCGTTACAGGCTCCGGAGTCCTGTGAACCGCTCACACAATCACCACGGGCGGCGTACCGCGCTCCTCCTAGATCGACCAGTCTCGGGAGTTCATAGGCGAATGGCTTCCCGCTGGGCCCTCTGCGCAGAGGGAGAGGAGAAACGTTCTTCCCGTGTACCGTCCCGTTATGAGGATCACTCCGGGTGCTGTTAAATCCGACAAGCCCTTCTGCAACCAGTTGATCAACAAATGCCCCGATATGATCTCTGGCTTCTTCAGGTACACCTGTGGCATGTACGCGGACTCCCCTGAGGAGATCGTCCACGGTGTGTTCCCCATCGAGGAGCTTCCACACGTAGACACCAGTAGGGCTCAAGCCGAAACCTCGGCCCCTATCCGGGTCGAAGAGCACGGCCCAGTCGTCAAACTCCTCCCGGAGCAGGACGTAAGGGTTGACTATGGGCTTTTCACCGTCTTTCAAGGGAGTACCTCATCCGTACCGCCATCTTTGACCCACACAGGCCACCACCTTATAGAGACTGCACTACGGCTTGATGCAATCTGTGTGCCAAGGTACCACGGTGTTTTGTATCAATATAAGAACACCGTATACGGAGAAGCGTTTTACCTGAGATGCACAGGAAGCCATTGAGGTAACGATGCATTTTTTCCCACAACCGGTCACAATTGCCAAGTGAAAGAGCGTATGTTTTCCGAATTGCTCCGTTCATTTCTTTCAGGAAGAAGTTGAGGTCTTGCCGTGCAGGTTCTGAAAGGTCAATCCTGAGTTGTTGCAACTAATCGGTCAGTGCGTGTGTCGCCCTCATCCCTATCTTTCCACTTCCCTTCGTCGGCATCATAAGTCGATAATCTCTTCATCATCAAGAGGAGCAAGCAAGGTGCCATGTAACTTGGAGATCAAGCGTTCAATGGCAGGATTGCCGAGGAAGTTGGTCTGCTGGTTGTACATGTTCTGAATGAAGATAGACGTATTTTCTCCTGCAAGGCTTCCCGTGGCCTTTCCGATTTCCCTTGAGGCCTTGAAGCCGTAATCGAGTAGCTGCCTGTCTACCTCTCCGGGTTTCTCGCCCTTCCGGACTTTGGTCACGTAGTCCTTGAAGTACCTGGCCGACTCCACCATGTTATCTGCCGCGTCGGTCGCCGCCTGTGCAATGATCTGCTGGGCCTCTTCCAGAATGACCTTGATCTCCTCCCTGTTGAGTATCCGGCTCACATTCTGTTGGCTCATCCCCATGAGCTCACCGATCTCCCGTTGACTGTGGCCCTCTACCGCTAACGTGGCTATCTTAATCTCTCGTTCTGTCAGCATGCTTCGCCCTCATCTTATAGACAATTTTTTACCACTCGCCGTAAAGTCTGCCAGCGCCAGTCCAGAGACGGTTTTTTGAGGGGGTCCGTAACTGTAAGTTATTGAAAATAGGGGAAAAGACAAAAGCCGACGCGGGGATTTGAACCCCGGACCTGCTGATTACGAATCAGCTGCTCTACCGCTGAGCTACGTCGGCGATCAGCGATTTTTATAACACGGCAGGGGGTAAAAGGCAATCGGAGTTTTGCTGCTGCGGTTCGCCACCGGGGGTTGCGCATGAGGCGCTTCGGGCGTCAGCGTTTCTTGCGCTCTTTTTCCAGTTTTCTCTTTTCTTCATCCCTGATTTCGCGGCGCAGAAGCTTGCCCACTTTGGATTTGGGCAGCATGTCCCTGAACTCGATATAGTGAGGTATCTTATACGGTGCGAGTCTGTCGCGCGCCCAGCGCAGAAGCTCCGTGCTGTTCACGCCCTTTGCATCCTCTTTTAGAACGACGATAGCCTTGATGCGCTCTCCCACCTTCGGGTCAGGTATGCCGACAACGCATGCGCCGATGACCGTGGGATGATCCTGCAGGACCGCTTCGATCTCCGATGCCGACACGCGATAGGCCTTGTACTTAATGATGTCCGCGGTGCGCTCCACGAACTCGATCTCGTTGTTTTCGGTCACGCGCACGAAATCACCCATGCGGTAATAAACATCTCCATTCATTTTGATATATGAGTATTCCGTTTCGTCGGGCTTTTTCCAGTAGCTTTTCACCGTGAAATCAGACGTGACCATTAACTCTCCGATATCCCCCTGGGGTACGGGCTGGAGCGTTTCAGTATCTGCAACCAGTACGCGGCGCGATTTCAGGGGCTTGCCCACAGTCGTGGGCGCGGGCACCTTGTCCAGCGGGCTGTATGTAATATGGCCCGCCTCAGTGGAGCCATATACCTGGTAGAGGTAAACACCGTACTTCTGGTGCCAGGTCTTGTAAACCTCCGCAGGCAAAGCATCACCGCCGCAGTAGCAGTATTTGAGAGAGCCGAGGTCATACTGGTCCACCCGGTCGTTCTCAAGGATCATGCGGTAGAGGGCCGGCACGCCCAGCATCCAGCGCACCTTGTACCGCTCAATGGCGGAAAGCGTTGCATCAACCTCGGGCGAGGGCATGAGCACGACGGCGTTGCCGAAGTTGAAGCCGAAGGCGATCATGAACCCCTTGGCCATGATGTGAAAGAGGGGGTTGATCATGATGACCACGTCGCTGCCCTCCTGCGTGCGGTCGCCGATCACATCGTTCATGATGTCCCGGATGTACGATGTCTCGCCCATGTGATTGCCGGCAACACCCTTGGGAAAGCCCGTGGTGCCGCCCGTGTACATGATGTACGCGAGATCCTTCCACGGGTCGATCTTCACCTCCGGCGGGGTGGGCGGATAGTGGCGCATGATATCTTCGAACCAGAAGATGTGCGGTCCTTTTTCCGTCGAACCTTTCGGAATCTTATCAAAGGCCGTGCCGATGGCCCGCTTCCACCAGGGGATCAGGTCAACGAGGTTCGTGACGATGATGTTCTTCAGGCCCGTGGCAGGCATGATCTCTTTCACGTAGCCGAAGTTTGTGTCGAGGCAGATGACTGCCTTCACCTCAGCGTCCTTGATGATGTACTCGATCTCGTAGGCGGTGTAAATTGGCGAGACAGGCACCATGACCGCGCCGATCTTGTTGATCGCGTAATTGGCAATGACCCATTGCGGGCAGTTTGGGATATAGATCATTACCTTGTCGCCGGGCTGAATGCCGAGGCCCACGAGGCCGAAGGCAAATTTTTCGATGTAATAGGTGAGCGTAGCATACGTGTAACGCTGTCCCAGGTAGATCAGAGCGGTGCGGCGGGAGTATTTTTTCGCCATCTCGTCAAAACGGGTGAAGGTGCATTCTTCCGGGTATGGCATGGTTTTTCCCTCAGACTCCGAAATACGCGGACTTGACATCCGGATTATCGAGCAGTTCCTCTTTAGTCCCGGCCAGCACGTTGGAACCGTTTTCCAGGATATATCCGTAATCGATGATCGGGATGATTGGACGGGCGTACTGCTCTGTGATGATGATGGTGATGCCTTTCGCGTCGCGGATATCTTTCGCTCCGTTAACCACGATTTTCTGGTATGCCGGGCTCAAGCCGAGGAGCGGCTCGTCGAGTAGGAGGACCTTGGGCTTGGCCATTAAAGCCCTGCCGATTGCCAGCATCTGTTGCTCGCCCCCGCTTAAGAAGCCACCCTGGCTGTTCAGGTGGTCTTTGAGGCGCGGGAAGAGGTTGAGGACGTACTCGATGTTCTCTTTCGTTTCGCGTTTGTTTGCGAGATAGGCTCCGATCTTCAGGTTTTCCATCACACTGCTTTCAGGAAAGATCCGACGCCGTTCGGGACAGAGGATAACGCCCTGCTTGGCTCGCAGGTGCGGCTTCAGGCCGGAGATGTCGGTGCCGTCGAGCATGATGCTGCCGAACAGCGAAATTCGCTCCCCTCCACGCATCTCTTCTTTCTTGCGGATATCAAGAATAATACCTGAGAGGGTGTACATCAGCGTGCTCTTCCCGGCGCTGTTGGAACCGAAGATGCCCACTATCTGCCCGCTCTCTGCGGTAATGCCCACGTTGTTCAGGGCGAGCATGTTTTCGTAGAAAACCATCAGTTCACTCGCCTGCAGCATCAGTTCCTCCAAACCGATTTGCCTTCAAGCGTATACCTTCGTTGCCCGTCGGCCTGTTCTTACTCGACGTACCATCAGGTACGCCTCCGTAGACCAGCCCTCGGCGCGCCCGGGGTACCCGGCCGAAGGCTGGGTCGTCCATCTTGAATCCACATCGGTTAAACCTCCTCGCTGCCTAAATACGCCTCACGGACCCGCTCGTCCTCTATCACTTCCGTAGATGTGCCTTCGGCGATCTTCTCGCCGAACTGGAGCGCCATCACGCGGTCAGCCACGCGGAAGAGCTCCCTGAGCCGGTGCTCTACCATGATCAGCGTCACACCTTCCAGCTTGAGCTTCTCGATGAGCGGCATCATTCCGGCGATTTCACTCATGCTGAGACCGGAAAAAACTTCGTCGCAGAAGATCACTTCGGGTCGCATGGAGATGCAGCGGGCAAGCTCCAGCCGCTTCTGGTAGCCTGTGGGGAGCGTTGATGCCAGTTTGTAGGGCACCCTTGAATCGCGCTCGAACCCGATCTCCTCTAAGATATCGACCGCGAACGTGTCCCGGTCGCCATGCTTGCCTCCGCCTCTCCAGCCGCCAAGCTTTCGTGCACGGGGCGACCAGAGTGGAATGATCAGGTTCTTGAATGCGGGTAGGCTGTAATATGGCCTCATGATCTGAAAAGTGCGCGAGATACCGATGTGAGCAATCTTGTGCGGCGGCCACGCGGTAATATCTTTCTCTTTGAAGTAGACTGTCCCTTTGTTCGGCTTTGAGAATCCCGTGATGCAGTTGATGAGAGTGGTCTTGCCTGAACCGTTCGGACCGATGATTCCGAAGGTTTCCCCCTGCTCAACGTTGAAACTCACGTCTGACAGCGCGTACACCCCGCCGAAGGATTTCGTCATCCCGTTCACTGCAAGAAAAGCTTTGTCCTTCATACCTTGGCCCACCGTTCGAACTGGTGATACTTGCGTTGCGCGTAGACCATGAGTCCTTCACTCTTGAACACTATGAAGGCGGTCAGGGCAGCGCAGTAGATCACGATCCGGAAGGTTCCAAAGAAGCGGAGGAACTCAGAAAGAGGGACCAGGATAACCGTACCGATTATCGCGCCGACGAGCGTGCCGCCGCCGCCGATGACTACCGCTGCGATGGGAATGATGGAGAAATCAAGGGCAAAGAGCGACAGCCCGGCCCACATGTACAGGTGCGCGAGATAAGCCCCGCCCAGACAGCCGACGAAGGCGGCGACAAAGACCGCCAGCGCTTTCATGTGGGTTACATTGATGCCCGACGCGCGCACCGACTGGTCATTGTCTTTTACTCCACGGAGTACGAGGCCTATGTCCTGGTTCACGAAGCGGCGCATGGCAAAAAGAAAGAAGAGAACGAGAAGGATGATCGCATAGCTCTCCAAGTAGGCATTGGGGAAGCTATCCACACCGGTGATACCGTTGGTGCCGCCCAGGATGTCAAATGCTTCGACCACGCGCGTGGCGAGCAGCGGGTACATCAGCGTCACGATCGCAAAGTAGACACCCCGAAGCGGCAGGCACGGCAGGAGGAGCACGGTGCAGAATATCGCGCCGCATATGCCGGCCAGCGGTATGGTCAGATAAAATGGTAACCCGAGGTATACGTTGAATATGGCGGTGAAATAGCCGCCGACGCCTATGAAGAAGGCCCCACCGAGACAGACAAGCCCCACGTAGTTGGCCAGAAAGTCGAAGGAGAGCGCCAATAATGCGTACACACACATGATGTTTATGACGCGCTTCCAGTACGGGGCCAGCACGAGGACGAGCGGCAAAGAGAGCAGCCCGATAATCAATAATGCCCTGGGGCCGACCAGGTAGACTATTTCGCGCCACGATGAAATCGCATAAATGCCCTCTGTGCGCACCTTTATGCCGCGGTCGATTCTTTCTTTTCTGCGCATTTCCACGGTCACACCCGCTCTTCCAGTTCTTTCTGCTTGCCGAAAAGTCCTGACGGCTTAAGGAGTAACGTCACGATGATAGCGAGCACGGCCACCAACATCGTGAAGTGGCTTGACAAAAACTTCTCCGTGAGAATCTGCGCAAACCCGATTATGAATGAGGCGATGATCGCGCCGCCCCAGCTCCCCAACCCGCCGATAATGCAGACCGCAATCGCAAAGATCAGCACCGTGTAGCCTGCTTCGACCACGATGTTGCCGAGAGGCAGAACGAGTATTGAGGCAAAACCGGCGAGGCCCGAGCCGATTGCCAGCGAGACGACCGCGGTCATGTCGGAATCGATGCCCAGCATCATTGCAGCACGCTCGTCCTGGGCAATGCCTCTGAGCGCCAGGCCGATCCTGCTGAAATGGGTAAAGAGGTAAAGCCCTATGAATGTCATGATGCCGATAGCGACGATGATGAGCCTCTGGATGTCGATCGACACATCGAAGAGGATAACCGAACCCGGGTAAAACGTGGGAAGGACGAAGGTCATGCCGCGCAAGCCCCCCCAGCGCAATCCTTCGAGTATGGCGAGGCCGACAGCATAGGTCGCTATGATCTCAGATATCTCCATGCCGCGTATGCGGATCAGGATGAACCGGTAAATCACGGCCCCGATTGCAGAGGTTGCGGTAATCCCTATAACGACGGCGAGAGGGTAGGGCAGACCTAAGTTGTTCGTGATCACAAACACGAGATAGCCGCAGGTCACATAGAGCGCGCCGTGGGCGAAATTCGGCAGCCTGCTGATGCTATACACGAGCGTAAAGCCCAGCGCATAGAGCGATAGGATGACACTATTGATAATGCCGTAAAGAACGACTTCCACGCTCGCGAACCCCTAGTCTGCTACAAACGAATTAGTTTACTTTACCCACCACCCACCCCTCCCCCTCAAGGGGGGAGGGTTTGGGAGAGGGTGATCTCATTTTACTTAATACGTCTGTATTGGTCTACCTTACTTAGCCCATGGCGGGTAGAGTATCTTGCCTTCGGCTACCTTCGGCGGGAAGACCTGCACGCGTTTTCCGGCCTGCCACTGGATAATATCGGTGACAGCTCCTTCCTTCGGGTCGAGGGATGGGATGATCTGGTGCGATTTTTTGTCAAACCTCATCCTGCCATAGACTCCCATGAGATCGATGTCTTCCAGGCCCTTGACCACCGCGTCGCTGTCAACGCTGTTTGCCTTCTCTATCGCAGCCTTGAGCTGATATACCGCCATGTAGCTTGATGACGTGCCGTAGCCTTCAGGCTCGAGACCCCATTTCTTCTGGTATGCGGTAGCAAATTTCATGGTCCATGGCGTGATTTTGGACGGCGAATTACCACCGTTGACGAGGTCGACGAGCAAGTATTCGGTTGTGCCGCCCGAAGCCTTCCAGAAGCCCGGCTGCTCCGCTGCGTTGACAAAGCCCATCGGCAGCGCCTTTGATTTCATGTCACTCCACTGTTTCAGGAGGATTGCGCTTTCAGGCATATCCATCCATACAAAAAGTACCTGGGCGTTCTTTTTGCCTGCATCGACCAGGCCTACGGAGTAATCGGTTGTTCCTGTAGGATAGACCTTCATGTCGCCTACGGTCCAGCCTCGGTCGGTGAGAGTCTTTTTCATTGCCTCGCCGCCGGCCCGCGCATGCGCAACATCCTGGACCATGATGTACGCCTGGTTGAAGCCCTGCGTCTTTTTGAGATCATCGAACAAAGCGGCGAATTCACCGATCATGACACCGACGTGGCTGGTGTTCCGGAAACAGTATTTATATTTTGCGTAATTCTCCTCCACCTTCTTGGTATAAAGAGGCGTGAGATTTCCCGTGGTCACAATGCTCACCTTCTTGTACTTGTTGAGGAGGTCCATGGCTGCTAACGCCGCCTCTGACCGGATCGGCCCACCGATGAGGAAATCGGCCTTCTTTTCGAGGATCAGCTTTTCGACCCCGAGCAGAGCTTCGCTCACAGGGACCTGAGGTTCAAGGTCTCTCGTATCGATCACCTCGACGGCGAACGGCCTTTTCTTGCCCCCGACAGCAACGCCGCCTGCTGCGTTTATCTCTTCGACGGCGAGCTTTATGCCCCGTTCAGCATCCCATCCGTAGAGAAACGCAGTTGAAAGCGGTGCGCCAATGACAATCGGCTTTTCCGCAGCAGCAGCCGGCTGGACAAAGGCACCCAAGAAAACGAGAACCACAAAGAGGCCTAACAGCGATCGCTTCGTCATAACTTCCCCCTTTCCCTTTTCTTCACATTTTGGAATCTCCGGGCGAGGAAGTCAAGGGAATTTTTGCGGTTCGCCCTCGTGCGGCGCACCTACCGCGTGCCTTTCACCCGCCGAGGGTATACTCCAGCCGGAAGAAAAACACGCGTTCCGGCATGGGGTAGACACCGATGTCGTTTCTAAAAAGGCTCAGGGCGCCGACATCGCTGTACTTCTTGTCCGTGATATTCTTGATGGTGAAGAGGCCCGCGAGCTTATTGTACCGGTAGCCAATCGTGGCGTCGAACGTGGTGTAGCCGGGCAACTGCTCGTGCGAGTTTGTCTGGTCGCTTATGGCATACCGGTCTCCCGTATAGACAGAGACAAGGTTGGCGGTCCAGTTGCCGTATGCATAAGACAGCTTCGCAGCAGCCTTGTTGTGCGGCACGAGTGGTATGCGATTGCCGTCGAAGACCCCCCCGTCAAAGGTTGCTTCCGTGTAGGAATAGGTCAGGTCAAGGTTGAGGCCTTTGACGAGGTTGATGTAGAGCCCCGCCTCGAGGCCCTGCCGCTTGGTCTTATCATAGTTCTGGTTGGTAAAGGTAAGGGGATCGAAATAGATCTCGTCTCTGGTTCTATTGCTATAGAAGGTCACTGTACCGCCGATTCTGTGCCATGGGTTCCAACGGAATCCCACGTCTAATTCCTTGCTGGTCTGGGGCACGAGGTTCTGGTTCACCAGCGTGGGGATGCAGACACCGGGCGCGACGCAGAATCCCTGGCTGACAAACTCGTCTGTTGCAGGGAAGCGAAAACCCGTTGCATACGTGGCAAAAACGTTGGCCTTCTCAAAGAGCGAGTAGTTCGCTGAAAAACGGTACGCCTCCTTGTCGTAATGCGTGTCCCCGGACTGGCTCACCGGGGGATTGATGGCATCGACGAACGTAATGTCGTACGTCGATTTCTGTCTGCGGTAGCCCGCCTCGACGAAAAAGTCCTTCGATAGAAAAAGCTTCTCATTGGCGTAGTACGCGAAGTCGTCCTTCTCGATGCTTGCATTTGTCAGGGACGGGCCGGTAAACACACCCGAAGCATTGACGGTCGTCGGATACCTGTACATATCGGTACCGATCACGAAGGAGCTCTTCAGACCGAAGATCGGTGTGGATACAACTGTCTTAGGAGTAAACGCGTACGTTTGGAGCTGGCTCATGAGCCCGGTGTAGCTGCCGAATCCGAAATCGGCATACGAGGCCGTGTGGCGGTCCCTGTAGGAGCCTGCCAGGGAAACGACGACATCTTTCAGGGGTTTTATCTCCCCCTCGAAATCAACGAAGTTGTCTTCCGTGTTGGCCGTGTCGAACGGGTGGGTGGTATCCTTGCGATTGACGATACCGCTGCGCAGGTCACCCACGAAGAGGGCGCCCGGCTGGTCATAGGTGTCCGTGTGAGTCCCGGTCCTCAGGCGCAGGGTCAGGAAATCCGTAGCATCGTAGCTGAAATTGCCGATCGCGTCTTTTGCATGATATCCATTGTTGTGCCGGTATCCTGATGTGTCCTGGTCCGAAGCATAAGCATAGTAAGAAAATTTTCCCTGTTTACCGGAGGCAGACGCCTCGGGCTTGAAATAGTTGTAGCTGCCCACGGTGGTCGCTGCGGTCACCTGCGGTGCGCCTGTGCCTTGTTTTGTAATGATATTTATGGCCCCGGCCGCAGCATTGTCTCCGAAGAGCACGCTCGCAGGGCCTCGGTAGACCTCAATCCTCTCGATTGCTCCCAGGGCTATCTGGGCAAGGTCAGCCCCGGTGAGGTCGATATTGTTGACGCGCCTTCCATCCACGAGGACCAGGACATTCTGCGGTGCTGCCTCGCCGTAACCCCTGATGTCAATGAAGGACTGCTTCGGGTTGCCAAACAGGTTCTCCGGAAAGACGCCGGGTTCACGTTGAAGAACATCGGTCAGTGTCTGGGCCCCTGTATCCTTGATATCGTCGGCAGTGATGACGGTGACGTTTGCCGGCGCTTGTCCCAAAGGCGACTTCGTCCGCTCGGCGGTCACGACGATCTCATCGAGGCGGTACGGTGTCTGCTGAGCAAAGGCAGCGAGCGGCACGGAGCAGCATAAGATACATGTTATTATCACCATAATGTTCGAGCGCATGATTTATCCCTCCGGTTTGGTCCATCTTGTCTATCTGGTCTTTCGCTTCCATCTTCCTAGCGAAGCGGTCGTCCTAGTCACGCTCTGCGTGACGGTCTTCCGTCGTCCGAGCCCGAAGGGCGATCGTCCTAGTCATCGGTTACCCGCGTGCGGGTGACGTGACGGTCGTCCGTCGGTTGACAGGTGGCTACTGGGTTGGTTATGAAGAATTCTGATTCACGGCGCACCTCCTTATGCCTCGTAAGGATGCATGCTGTGGAGCTGACTCCAAGGTTTCCTGGCTGAGGTCTCCGGACGCCCGTGCCTTCCCGCCCGATCTACCTTGAGCAGTGGCTGGATTTCTCCTTACGAGCGCCTCGACCCATCACAGTTGCGGGACAGCGGAAGATTCTCACTTCGCTTCCCTTGCAGAGTCAGGCACGCTGAACTGGTTGTATGTATCACGGGCCACGATAAAGTGCAAGAGTTTTTTGGGAAGTTTTTTGGGAATTTTCATCATCTACAATCTTTCGTAAATCGTTTCATTCCGTGGTACGATACTGGCAGGGGAACCAGAGAGGGCCGAGGGAAGACGGTCACGCAGAGCGTGACTAGGAAGAGCGTTTTGCTAGGGAGATGGAAGAGAAAGACTAGATAGACAAGATAGACTGAATAAACCAGAGAAACTAGAAACGGGTTCATCGGAGACTCCATGGTGATCTGTGTCGTTGACGGTCAGGGTGGGAAGATAGGCAGCGTGATCATTGGGAAGCTGAAAGAACGTCTCAAGGAGCACGTGGAGATCATAGCGCTCGGCACCAACTCTCTGGCCACGCAGAACATGATGAAGGCCCGGGCAAACAAGGGGGCTTCGGGGGAAAATGCGATAGTAACGACTCTGAGAAAAGCGGACATTGTTATTGGCACGATCAACATTCTCATGGCCAACTCGATGCTCGGCGAGTTCACGCCGAGGATGGCGCAAGCTGTGGCGGAATCGGAAGCAGTCAAATATATCCTGCCGGTGACGCAAAGCAACCTGGTTGTAATAGGGATGCAGGCACTCTCCATTCCGCAAATGATTGAGGTGCTCATTGAGGAAGTGGTAAAGGGGATCGAACGATGTGCGAGGTAAAGGTATTCACAAAGAAAGATGGGGAGGAGGTTCTGCTCCTTAAGGATGTTTACCTGATCGAGCAGGAGGAGGAAGGGCTCCGCTTTGAAACGATCTTCGGAGAGCAGAAGGTCTACGAAGCGGAGATTGAATCAGTCTCCCTGACGGATAACAAAGTGGTCATCAGAGACAAGTCGTAAGAAACAGGGTCAAGGGTCACGGGTCACGGAAAGGTACGAGGCGCACATCCCACACCCGGAAGGCTCTTTACAAGCTGGTCCGTTGGAGGTTTTCATCTGCCTCGGGCCTTTTTTGTTTACCCTTGACCCTTGACCCATGCCCCGTGACCCATCTTTTCCTGCGCTGCTTTTATGGGCTTCAGGCTCGCCGTTACGAGGGCGTCGACTTCGTCGGCACTTCCTTCGAACCGCTGTTTAACGAGAAGCTCCCCTTCCTCGGTGCCAAACGCGGAGTGAATAATCAACCTGCCGCTTGAGAGGGAAGCGTTGATACCCAGGGGCACGCTGCAGCCGCCTCCGATCAGGGCCTGGAGCTTTCTTTCCACAGAAACTTCGAACATGGTTTGCTCATGATTGAGCGGCTGGAGGAGGTCGAGCAGCTCTGGTTCATCACGTGTTTCGATGCCGATAGCGCCTTGTCCGGAAGGAGGCACCATCATGTCAAAGGGCAAAATCTCCTTGATATGCGCAGCAAAACCCATGCGTGTGACGCCGGCGCACGCGAGAATAATCGCGTCCAGGTTTTGCCCGCGCAGCTTGCGCAGCCGGGTGTCCACGTTGCCCCTGAGAGGCAAGACTTCAATTGCCCTGTTGAGATGGAGAATCTGGGCCTTGCGCCTGAGGCTACCCGTGCCGATCTTTGCCCCGGGCTTTATATCCGCAAACCGCTCGTGCCTGACCGAGATAAAAGCGTCCCGAGGGTTTTCCCTCTCCAGTACAGCTCCGAGTATGAGCCCTTGAGGAAGCTCCACAGGCATATCCTTCACGCTGTGCACGGCCATGTCCACTGCGCCTGCGAGAAGCGCCTCTTCTATTTCTTTGACAAAGAGGCCCTTGCCTCCGATCAGGTGGAGTGGCTTATCCCAAATGGTATCGCCTGTGGTCTTGATGATCTTTGCTGAGAACTCGTAGCCAGGATAGCGTTCCGAGAGCCTGCCGATTACGATCTCTGTCTGCCTGAGGGCGAGCTTACTCCCCCTTGTCCCCAGTATCCATTTCTTTTTCATCGTCCTCCTCAAACTGGAACAGGTCCTTCATCACGTCGAGTACGAGCGGGCTGCCGTTTTTCTTGATCATCATGATGTGCGGGTGGGCTATCTTGTTGACGATGGCTTTTGAGAGAAGCTCCAGCTGCTTCACCGTTTCCTCATCGGATGGTTTCAAGCGCTGCGCTGCTTTTTTTACTTCCTCTGCACGGACTTTTTCCAGCTTATCCAGGATCTGGGTAATCACCGGGCTCAGTTCAAGCTGTTTCAGCCACAACTCGAATTTGGCCACTTCTTCCTCAACGATGGCATGAGCACGCTCCGACTCCTCGAGGCGGTTGGACAGATGAGCCTGGGAGAGGCTTTTCAGATCGTCGATATCGTACAAGTACACGTTTTCGACATTGTTTATCTCGGGTTCAATGTCGCGGGGAACCGCAATATCGATGAAGAAGAGCGGTCTCTGCTTCCGCCTCTTCATAACCGTCAGCACGAGGTCCTTGTCGATGATCGGGGTTTCAGCCCCGGTTGAGGAAAGGACCATATCCACTTTGAGGAGCAGCTCGCGAATCTCTTCGAAGGGTAAGGGCGTGCCAATGATCTCTTCGGCGAGCAGCTGCGCTTTCTGGAAGGTCCTGTTGGTGATATAGACCTCTTGCACACCTTCTTTCTTGAACTGCTTGAGCGCGATCTCGCACATTTCTCCGGCTCCAATCACCAGGATGCTTTTCTGGTTGAATTCACCGAATATCTTTCGCGAGAGTTCCACGGCCATGCTCGAAATGGAGACGGGGTTATAACCGATCTTCGTTTCCGTACGCACCCGCTTTGCGGTCTGAAATGCACGATTGAAAACCTTGTCGAAAAGCTGTCCTGTTGCCTTACTCAGCGCTGCTATCTTGTATGCATCCTTGACCTGCCCGAGGATCTGGGGTTCACCGACTACCATGGAATCGAGCCCCGATGCCACGAGAAAAAGGTGGCGGTAGGCGTCTTCAAAACTAAGAGTGTAGGCATAGGTGTGCAGCCAGTCCCTGGTAATGCCAAGGCTCTTCTCGAGCGCTTCGTTAACCGCACGGACCGCGTCCTCAAGGGAGGAACCGCCCACATAGATCTCTGTTCTGTTGCAGGTCGACAGCACCACAGTCTCCTCGACTCCAGCCTGTTTTAGACCCTGGAGAAGTGCTGGAATCGCATCTTCAGCAATGTGTAACTTTTCCCTCACGTCAAGAGGAGCCGTGCTGTGACTCACACCCACTACGGCAAAACAGGAAGTGCTGCTATCAGATGTAGGAATGGAGTCCTCCGATGAAAAGGTTGACGCCGAGGAAAGTCACGACCACGGATATGAAACCGAGTATCATCAGGTATGCGGTCTTTCTGCCGCGCCATCCCATGGTAAACCTGTTGTGAATCATGATGGCGTAAACGATCCAGGTGATAAGCGACCAGGTTTCTTTTGGATCCCAGTTCCAGGAGGAACCCCAGGCGGATTGAGCCCAGATAGAGCCGGTAATAATACCGATGGTGAGAAAGGGAAAGCCATAGGACATGCACCTGTAGTTTACCCGGTCAAGGGTTTCGAGTGAAGGGAAGCTTCCGAAAATAGCGTGGAGCCTCTTCTTCTTGATGTCGCGCTCTGCGAGGATATAGATGATCGAAACGAGACAGCCCACGAGAAAAATCGCGTCACCGATAAATGCAAGGCCCGTGTGGATGGGAAGCCAGTAGCTCTGCAGAACGGGCGGCAGGGGCTTTATGGGAGAGGGCAGGGTGAGTGCCCAGATGACCATGATCGATACGACGGGAAGTACGATGCTTCCGAGACCTGGAATCCTGTACGTCTTCCTCAAATAGAGAAAGAAGACCGCGGTACAAAGCGCAAAAAAGGAAAGAGATTCATGCAGGTTTGTTATCGGAGTGTATCCCGCTTCAATGTACCTGTAAAGCGTGGCTACAAGGTGCACAAGACAGGCTGATACCAGCACATACGAGCCAATTTTCTCGATGATTTCCTTTTTGCGGGTGAGATAGACGAGATAAAAGAGCGTTGCGATGAGATAGAGAACGACCGGTATGAAAAAGGCGGTTTGACTGTTCATACGCGGAAGATGTGCCTGGAGAAACAATCAGTAAACGATGCGGAAGTCTTTGAGTTCACCGGTATAGTCCTTCCAAACGAGGTCGACGTGCTTGACAATTGCTCCCCCGGGGCCGCGCTTGCACCATTCGACAAGTTTCTCGATCTCCTCTTCGGCCCCTTCACAGAGAATCTCCACCCGTCCGTCTCTGAGATTTCTAACGATGCCGGTGAGGCCAAGTTCGTCCGCTTTTCTCGTGGTGTTGTAACGAAAGAACACGCCCTGGACGAGACCGTTGACCAGTATCTCCGCCCTTCTCATCATTGACTTTTGTGAGCTGAGTGAATATCCTATACATATTTATCATAAGCGTGGCCCAAAATCAACGTGCTTGCGGGGGTAAAGTGGATGTTCAGGATTGGCCTTGATATTGGTTCGGTAAGTGTGGACGTGGCAGTAGTCGATGATAAGGGGCACGTCGCAGAAGAAAGGTATATCCGCCACAAAGGGCAACCGATAAAGGCTGCAGGGGATGTCCTTGAGGAACTCACGGCCAAATACGGTAAAGACATTGAGTTTGTAGCGACCACCGGAGTCGGAGCCAAGACCTTTGCCGAACTCGTTGGCGCCGCATTCACCAATGAGATCATAGCGCTCACCAAGGCTTTCCAAAAGCTCTATCCGCACGTTGGAAGCGTGATCGACCTTGGCGGAGAGGACTCGAAGTTCATCCTCTTTGAAAGAGACAAGCAGCATGGGACCCTTAAGATCAAAGATTTTTCCATGAACACGTTGTGTGCAGCGGGTACTGGGTCATTTCTTGACCAGCAAGCCTCGCGCCTCGGCTTCTCCATCGAAGAGTTCGGTGACGTGGCCCTCAAATCAAAGAACACTCCGCGCCTCGCCGGACGGTGCACGGTTTTCGCAAAATCGGATATGATTCACCTGCAGCAGATGGCCACGCCCGATTACGAGCTGGTGGCCGGTCTCTGTTATGCCCTGGCGAGAAACTTCAAGAGCAACATAGCCAAGGGAAAGGAGATAGCGAAACCGCTGGCTTTCGTGGGAGGCGTGGCCGCCAATGCAGGCATGCGCAAAGCTATCCAGGAAGTCTTCTCCCTCGAAGAGAGTCAGTTTATTGTGCCTGAGCGCTTCACATCCATGGGGGCACTCGGCGCGATCTATGCTGCCCTGGATGAGCCGGGGATCAGGAAGCAGTACCAGGGCGTAGAGAACCTGGGCAGGTATCTGGCTCAAGAGGAACAGGCCGATGCTTACGAGCGGCTTAACCTGTCGGAGAAAAACAGGGAGATCAGTTACCATGTCAAGAAGCCGACTGAAAAGGTTAAGGTCTATTTCGGTGTGGACGTGGGATCGATCAGCACCAACCTTGTTGCCATCGACGAGCAGAGGAATGTGCTGGCAAAAAGATACCTGATGACCGGTGGGAGGCCGCTTGAGGCCGTGAAACGGGGGCTGGCGGAGATAGGAGACGAAATTGGCGACTGTGTGGAGGTGGTGGGAGTCGGGACAACCGGGTCAGGGCGCTATCTCACTGCCGATTTCATTGGCGCTGACATTGTCAGGAATGAGATCACGGCCCAGGCTGTGGCCGCCATCTCGATCGATCCCACGGTCGATACCATATTTGAGATCGGCGGACAGGATTCAAAGTATATCAGCATAGACGATGGTGTGATTGTAGATTTCGAGATGAACAAGGCTTGCGCAGCCGGCACAGGCTCGTTTCTGGAAGAACAGGCGGAGCGGCTCGGCGTCTCCATCAAGGAGGAATTCGAGGGCCTGGCCCTCAAATCAAGAACACCTATCAAAATGGGCGAGCGCTGCACCGTATTTATCGAGTCGGACGTCATCCACCACCAGCAGGCCGGGGCCGACATAGAGGATATCGCAGGAGGGCTGTGCTATTCCATAGTCCTGAACTACCTGAACAAGGTGGTCGGTGACCGGAGAGTTGGAAACAATATCTTCTTCCAGGGAGGGACAGCCTTTAATAAAGGCGTTGTCGCTGCGTTCGAAAAGGTGGTTGAGAAACCGATCACCGTGCCTTCGCACCATGACGTCACGGGAGCCATCGGGGTCGCCATTCTTGCGATGAAGGAAAGAACTTGGGAAAAGAGCGGTTTCAAGGGCTTTGACCTGAGCAAGCGCCAGTATGCGGTAGATACGTTCGAATGCAAAGGTTGTGAAAATCTTTGTGAGATCAAGAAGGTAACCTGCGAGGGAGAGACGCCTCTTTACTACGGGAGCAGGTGTGAAAAGTATGACGTTGTGAGAAAGGTGCAGAAAAGGGCCGTCACAGACCTGTTTAAGATGAGGGAAGAATTCCTTTACAAAGATTACGCGCCGACCGTCCGAGGTTCGGGCGAGCCCATCGGCATCCCGAGAATTCTCAACATGCATGAACTTCTGCCTTTCTGGAAGGTCTTCCTGAGCGAGCTCGGCTTTTCTGTTGTGATTTCAGACGCTACCAACAAGAAGGTGGTGAAAGAGGGTGTAGAGAATATCATTGTTGAATCATGTTTTCCGATCAAACTCGCCCATGGCCATATCCTCAATCTCGTCGCAAAAGGCGTAAAAAGGATATTCATACCGAGCGTCATTGACCTAAAGAAGCCGTCTCAGGGGGTAGAGACCAACTTTGCCTGCCCGTATGCACAGTCTTTGCCGTACACGGTAAAGGCGTCGATCGACTTCGAGGCGATGGGCGCAAAGCTCGAATCTCCCATTATATGGTTTGGACAGGGGCAGGAGATTACCCTTAAGAATCTGATCTCATTCGGCAAGTCCCTCGGAAAATCCAAAAAAGAGGTGGGCCGGGCATTCCATATTGCCAATTCCGTGCAGGATCTGTTTTACGGTGAATGCCTTCGTGCAGGTACCGACTTCCTCTCGCAGATAAAGGGCGACGAAAAGGTGATGGTAGTCATTGGAAGGCCGTACAACGCCATGGATCCCGGGGCAAACCTGAATATACACAAAAAACTCCTCGACCTCGGCGTCCCGGCGATACCCCTGGATATGCTGCCTCTGGCCAGTGTACCGGACGACGAGGATCTTAAGGAGATGTATTGGGGTTACGGACAGAAGATACTCAGGGCAGCAAAAATAGTTCGTTCTGACCCCAATCTCTTTGCCATATACATAACCAACTTCGGATGCGGTCCCGACTCCTTTATCACGCATTTCTTCAAGAAGATCATGGAGGGCAAGCCTTTCCTGCAATTGGAGATCGATGAACATAGCGGCGACGCCGGTGCTATCACGCGACTGGAGGCTTTCTTCGACAGCATCAAGAACGCCCGGCAGGAAGTGGCAGCTAAGGAAAAGGCAGCGCCGGTCTTCTACGTGAGTAAGAAGGCGCGCAAAATTTTTGTGCCGTACATGTCAGACCATTCATTGCCGTTTGTGAGTGCTTTTCGGGCATCAGGGGCTGAGGCCGAAGTGATGGAAGAGTCTGACGAAGCGACTGTGCAGCTGGGACGTAAGCTCACCATCGGTAAAGAGTGCTATCCCTGTATTCTGACCACGGGCGATATGCTTAAGACGGCGAGGAAAGAAGGGTTTGAGCCGGATGCCAGCGCCTTCTTCATGCCCTCAGGCAGGGGTCCTTGCCGCTTCGGGCAGTACCATCGTCTCCACAGGATGGTGCTCGACGAGCAGGGTTATGCCAACGTACCCATCTATGCCCCTAACCAGGATGAAAAACTTTACCAGGAGCTCAATATTGTTGGCGGCAAGTTCTCCAGGCTCGGCTGGAGGGCAATCGTCTCAACCGACCTTCTGGTGAAGATGCTGCATGGCGTAAGACCGTATGAGGAAGTGCCCGGGCAGACGGAACAGGTGTATAAGGAGATGCTTTCTACAATCTGCAAAGCGATCGAAAACGGCAATAACGGCGTCTTGGAGGCTTTGGAGCATGCGGTGAAACGCTTTCTTTCAATCCCGAAGAAAAATACGGAGAAACCGATCGTGGGCATCGTCGGGGAGATTTACATCAGATCAAACCGGTTCAGTAACGACGACCTGATCAAGAAAGTGGAGGAGTTCGGCGGAGAGGCCTGGCTCGCCCCGATCACTGAATGGATAAACTACGTGAACTACATGGGGAAGAAAAGGAGTGCCCAAAAAAGAAGCTTGTCAGACCTGCTGACCATGGTGTTGACCGACCACATCCAGAGGAAAGACGAGCACCAGATGGAAGAGATTTTCTCCGAATATCTCCGGTACGGACGCGAGCCGAAGGTCAAACAGGTGATTCATGATGCGAGCCCTTATATTGACGAAAGCTTCGAAGGAGAAGCCATACTGAGCGTGGGCAAGAGCATCGATTTTATACGTAAGGGAGCTTCGGGCATCATCAATGCCATGCCGTTCACCTGTATGCCAGGTACGATTTCGAGCGCGGTCATGAAATTGATACAGAACAAGTATGGCGTGCCTGTTCTCAACATAGCCTATGACGGACAAGGATTGACCAACATCACGACCAGATTGGAAGCCTTCATGCACCAGGTTAAGGAGCATTCCAAGGAGCCGCGCTCCGGGTGACCATGCGTTGCTTCAGAGCAACCAAATCGTCACACGCTCTTTTAAGTGCACCCCATGGATAGTCTCAGTCTTTCCATCATATTGATCATAATTCTTATATTCCTGAACGGCTTCTTTGCTGCCGGAGAGTTCGGCATAGTCTCCTCCCGAAAGAGCAAGATCAAAGATATGATCAAAGAGAAAAAGGATAAGAGGGCAGAAGTGCTCCTGCAGATGCGGGAGAATCCTGAGAAGTTTCTTCCGACCGTTCAGATTGGCGTTACAATCTGTGGCACGCTTGCATCTGCACTCGCGGGCGTGCTCTCTGTCCACTTCTTGAACCCGGTGATCAGAGAGCTCCCTTATATCGGTCGGTTTTCGGAGAGCGTTTCGCTCGCCGCCGTCGTTCTTTGTCTAACGTTTCTGCTCCTCGTAGTGGGCGAGCTTGTTCCAAAGCATATAGGCATCAACTACCGGGAACGGGTGGCCATCGGCGTTGTACCCATGTTCGAGTTTCTTTCGAAGGCGCTCTTCTTCCCCATCCGCCTGCTCAACATATCCACCGCGGCTGTGATGAGGCTCCTTCACCTCAAGCGCCTGGATGAAGTCATTACAGAAGACGAGATCAAGCTCTTACTCGAGGAGGGCAGGACAAAAGGTGTTTTCGGTAAAACGGAAGAGGAGCTGATCCATAGCGTCTTCGACTTTGTTGATAGATCCGTGAAAGAGATCATGGTATCGAGACCAAATATTTACGCCATTGATATGGATAAGAGCAAGGAAGAAGTACTCAAGTATGTTGTTGAAAATGAGTTCTCACGCTATCCGGCCTACAGAGACCACCTGGATAATATCCAGGGTATTGTCTACCACAAAGATATCGCCAAGTTCATCTGGTCAAACGCACCCTTCGACCTGGAGAAAGCGCTCAGAAGGCCTTACTTCGTGCCTGATACGATGAAGGTCAGCGCCTTGTTGAAAGACATGCAGAGGAGGCGGGTGCATCTGGCCGTGGTTATCGACGAGTATGGAACGACGGTAGGTATTGTCTCGCTCGAGGACATCATGGAGGAGATTTTTGGCGAGATTATGGACGAAACAGATACTGATGTCCGCATCGAGAGACTCGCCAATGGCTCTATGATCATCGACGCCTCATACAACATCAGGGATTTAAATAATATCCTCAACCTGGAGCTGCCTGAGTCGGCCGACTACGAAACGCTCGGTGGTTTTGTGCTTTCGCGGTTGCAAGGGATCGCGCGGGGAGGAGAGATGATTTATCACGATGATTACCGCCTCACCGTGGTGGGCATTCACGGCCAGAGGATAGCAAAGATCAAGCTCGAGAAAGTGACGACAGGCAAGAGCAAAGGTTAGATAGGACGTTCAATTGGTTTAATTGGTTTCATTCGTTAGCAGGAGATAACCATTCTTGCAGTTTGTTTCATTCAAATGGCTCGAAACCAATGTAACTAATGAAACTAATTCAACCGATTCAACTATTCTTCCTTACCTTTCTTCAAACACGCCCATTTTCCTGAATTTGTCGTACCGTTTTTCTCTCAAGACTTCGGGCGGTATCTCAAGAAGTTCTTTCAGGTGTTTCGCCAGAAGTGTCCTGGTATTTGCAAACGTCTCGTCCCAGGAGCGGTGGGCTCCGCCGAAGGGCTCCGGGACGATCGCATCGATTACTTTCAATTTGATCAGTTCCTGAGCCGTAGGTTTGAGTGCATCGGCTGCGAGCGCTCCTTTTGATCCATCTCGCCAGAGTATCGCTGCGCAGCCTTCGGGGGATATGACCGAGTAGGTGGCATTCTCCAGCATCAGAATCCGGTCCCCGACACCAATGGCTAATGCTCCTCCGCTCCCTCCTTCTCCTATAATGATCACGACAACAGGTACTGTGAGGGTGAACATCAGATAGATCGACGAAGCTATCGTTTCCGCCTGACCTCTCTCTTCGGCGCCTACACCGGGGAATGCACCCGGGGTGTCGATGAGGGAGATGAGCGGCTTTTTCCATCTCTGAGCAAGCTCCATCAGCCTCGTCGCCTTGCGGTACCCTTCAGGATTCGCCATGCCAAAATTGCGGTCGGCCATGCCTCTGACGTCTTTGCCTTTCTGATGACCGAGAACGATAATGTTGATGTCATTGAAGCGCGCCGGTCCTCCCACTATCGCTGGATCATCCTTGAACTTTCTGTCGCCGTGAAGCTCCACAAAGTCGGTGCAGAGATTACTGATGTAGTCGAGGGTGTGCGGCCGATTCAGGTGGCGGGACAGCTGAGAGCGCTGCCAGTTATTCATATTTCCGTATATTTCTCGTTCGATCTTGGGCAGTTTTTTCTCGAGGGAAGCGAGCTCCTTAGCGTAATGGGGATCAGACACATCATGGAACCTTCGTATTTCTTCTATCCTCTTCTCCACTGGCTCCAACTGTCTTTCGAAGTCGAGATAGTATCTCACCCCATCACCTCTACAGCGACCCCCTGTTTGAACTGCTTGGTTAAGACGTCGAGCCTTGACGCATCAATCCTCAGCTCTGCAAGAGAAAGCGGCTGCCTTTCTCCGCCCATGTTAAACTCGAGCAACACCTTGGAATCGCCTTTGATGCTGTGGAGAACATCCTTCAATTTTTTGAGCTCCTGCCTTTTGAAGAACTGACAGTTGATCATTACCTTGACTGTTTTACGCATCTCACTCAGGTTGTCCTTGAAGAGTGTAATCTGCTTTGCGCGAATCTTTGTTGTGCCATCCTCGAGCTTTTCCACAGACCCGGAGACCACCAGAGGCTCTTCGCCCTTAAGCAGAAGGATATGCTTTGACAGAAGATCCGGAAAAATGATCGCCTCGACAATACCCTTCGTGTCCTCCAGCATGATGGAGGCCATCCGGTCGCCTCTCTTTGTGGTGATCTCTCTGTAACCATTGACGATGCCGACAATCGTCACGTCTTCGCTGAGGTCCAATTCCTTGATGGTTGCAGAGTCATGCTGCGTAATGCGGCGAATCTCTTCTGACAGAGAAGTGAGGGGATGCTGGCTGAAATAGAAGCCCAGAGCCTCCTTCTCTCCCCGAAGTATCTCCTCGTAGGGAAGTTCTTCCTGTGCAGGTAAGGTTTCCTGCACTTCAACACCGGTACCTGAGCCGAACATATCCATCTGGCGGTCGTTGCCCCCGTTCTTTCGCTGCAGTCGGTCCCACCTGTCTCTCACCATGGCAAAGAGATGCGCACGGTTAAGGCCCATGCTGTCGAAGCAGCCGGCTTTGATGAGGCTCTCGACAACTTTCTTATTCACTTTCCTCGAATCGACAAGGCTGCAAAAATGGAGAAAGGAGGTAAAAGGACCTGACTCCCGCCTCACGTTCAAGATGCTGTCGAGTGCTGCGTCGCCGACGTTCTTGACACCCGAAAGGCCGAACCGGATCTTGTCATCGACTATGGTGAATGGTCTATCGCTTTCGTTCACATCGGGAGGCAGGATGGTGGCGCCACTCTCCCTGCATTCTGCGACGTAGCGTATCAAACTATCCGTATCGTTCACTTCGTTCGTGAGTATCGCAGCCATGAAGGGAAGATAATGGTGAGCTTTGAGAAACGCCGTTTGATAAGCAACCAGCGCGTACGCCGCGCTATGAGATTTGTTGAAGCCGTACTGGCCAAACCGGAGGATAACATCATATATTCTTACCGCGACATCCGGTCTTACGCTGTTCGCAGCGCTGCCCTGAACGAATTGTTCACGGTAACTCTCCAGCTGCTCAGGAACCTTCTTGCTTATAGCCTTCCTCAAAGCATCGGCTTCGCTCTGGGAAAAACCTGCCAGGCGCGATGCTATCTTCATGATCTGTTCCTGGTAAACGATCACGCCATAGGTGTCTCTAAGCACTTCTTCGAGCAGCCCCGTCTCGTACTTGATGAGGCTGGGATTATTTTTCCTTCTGATAAACTCCTCCATCATACCGCTTGTCAGAGGGCCCGGCCGGTAGAGGGCGATGAGGGCTATGATGTCCTCGAATTTGGATGGCTTGAGCTTGGTGAGAAGGTCTCGCATCCCCCTGCTTTCAAGCTGAAATATGCCGGACGCGTTACCGGAGGAGAGAAGCTCATAGGTCTTGATATCATCCAGCGGGATGTTGTTGATGTCTACGGAAAGTCCCTGGGCCTTCAGCGTTTTGATGACATTGTCTATTATGGTGAGGGTTTTCAGGCCGAGCAGATCGAACTTTATCAGGCCTATCTTCTCAATCGACTTCATCGGATACTGAGTAACGGTCTCACCCTTGGTCCCGCGATGGAGGGGTAAGTGCTCGACCAGGGGCTTGTTCGATATCACGATCCCGGCAGCATGCGTGGATGCATGGCGGGCAAGCCCCTCCAGGACCATGGCGTTGTCGATAAGCTCCGTGACCGACGCATCCTTTTCGTACATCTCCCTCAGTCGGGGTTCGTCACGCAGGGCCTGCTCTATACTCATGTCCAGGGCCGCGGGAATCAGCTTTGCTATCCTGTCAACGTCCGCGTAGGGAAACCCGAGAGCCCGTCCCACATCCCTGACAGCCGCTCGCGACTTCATGGTACCGAATGTAATGATCTGGGCGACATTCTCCTTGCCGTACCGTTCGGTCACGTACTGGATGACCCGCTCCCTTCCTTCTATGCAGAAGTCCACGTCAATATCGGGCATGCTGATACGTTCGGGATTGAGAAATCTTTCAAATATCAGGTCATACTTGATCGGATCGATGTTGGTGATGTCGAGGCAGTACGCGACAAGGCTTCCCGCTGCCGAGCCTCTGCCGGGTCCAACCGGGATGTCCTGGGACTTTGCGAACCCGATGAAGTCAGAAACTATGAGGAAATAGCCTGCGAACCCCGTTTCCTTGATGACTTTTAGTTCGTAGTTGAGTCTATCCTTATACTTTTGCCGAAGGTCATCGGGGAATTGTGCGTAGGTCGTGGCAATGTGGCTGATCTTCTTTTCAAACCCCTTCAAACAGAGATCTTCAAAATAGCCGCCGAGGCTTTGATTCGACGGCAGTTTGAAATCAGGAAAGTGGTACATGCCAGAATCGATCTTTACATTGCACATCTCAGCGATCCGCAAGGTATTGGTGAGCGCCTCGGGACAGTGAGAAAAGGAGCGGTCCATCTCCTCACCCGATTTGAAATAGAACTGATCACCGGAAAAACTGAGCCGGTCTTTGTCGGTCAGCGTCTTGCCCGTCTGGATGCAGAGAAGCAGCTCGTGCGCCTTTGCTTCCTCCTTCCTGAGATAATGGCAATCATTGGTCGCAACCAGAGGCACGTTGTATTGCTTCGAAAGCCTGAGAAGTCCTTCGTTCACCTTTTTCTGTTCCTCTACTCCATTGTCCTGTAGCTCGAAGTAAAGGCGGTTACCGAAGATAGACATATAGTCATCCACGGCCGATTTCAGACCTTTAGCATCGTCCCGAAGTATCATCTGCGGTATCCGCCCCTTGATGCAGGCCGTGAGACAGAGTAGCCCCTCGTTATGTTTTTCAAGAAGCTCCTGGTCTATCCTGGGAACATAGTAAAAGCCTTCAAGGTGGGCCTTGCTTACCATTTTGATAAGATTGCCGTATCCCGTGCTGTCGAGCGCCAGAAGGATCAAGTGGTAGGCGTTGTCTTCGCCCCGCACTGTTTTTTCCGTCCTTGACTTCGGGGCAATATAGACTTCGCAACCTATGATCGGCTTCAGACCGGCATCGCGGGCCGACGCGTAAAAGTCGATCGCGCCGAACATATTGCCGTGATCTGTAATCGCGCAAGCCGACATGCCAAAGGACTTGGCGGTTTTGAAAAGCTGATCAAAGCGGATGGCTCCGTCCAGGAGGCTGTATTGAGTGTGTACGTGCAGATGGACAAATTCTTTCATGCTATTCCCATAACTATCTATTCCCATTCTATAGTGCTCGGGGGTTTCGACGATATGTCGAGGACAACCCTGTTGACCCCCGGTACCTCATTGATGACGCGCCTCGATATAACGTCAAGCACTTCATAGGGCATCCGTGCCCAGTCCGCTGTCATGCCATCTTCACTTTCGACGATCCGTAAAGCGATGACGTGGGCGTAGGTTCTTTCGTCGCCCATCACGCCTACCGTCTTGATAGGAATTAAAATGGCAAAGGATTGCCATATATGCCTGAAGCTCTTTTTCCGCTCGATCTCTTCCCTGATGATGTGATCCGCGTCCTGCAGCAGCCGGACTCTTTCAGGCGTGACCTCTCCGATGATCCTGATGGCCAGGCCCGGCCCGGGAAAAGGCTGCCTGTGGACGATATTGTCAGGCATGCCCAAAGCCTTTCCGACCACGCGTACCTCGTCCTTGAAGAGTTCGCGGAGAGGCTCGATCAACCTAAGCTTCATTCTCTTAGGCAAGCCGCCCACGTTATGGTGGCTCTTGATAGTGGCCGAAGGCCCTTTGAAAGAGACGCTTTCTATGACATCGGGGTAAAGGGTACCTTGCGCGAGGTACGCTGCGTCGCCCACGCGCCGGGCCTCCTCTTCGAAGATCTTGATGAAAAGTCTGCCTATGATTTTTCTCTTCTTCTCCGGGTCCTTGACCCCGGCCAACGCCTCAAGAAATTTTTGTCTGGCGTCCACATGTTTGATATTCAGGTGGAGTCTGTCTTTGAATATCTCGAGTACTTCAGCCGCTTCATTCTTGCGCAGCACGCCGTTATCGACGAACACGCACGTCAGCCGCTGCCCGATGGCCCTGTGCACCAGCGTGGCAACTACGGATGAGTCGACGCCACCGCTCAGGGCGCAGATTACTTTTTTATCGCCCACTTCTGCTTCTATTTTTTTTGTGACCATGCTGATGAAGGATTTGGCAGAGAAGAGGCCTTCCACCTTGCATATCCTGTACAGGAAGTTTTTCAGAACAAGCTTGCCTTTCGGCGTGTGGTGGACCTCCGGATGGAACTGGAGACCGTACATCTTTCCATCTTTTTCTTTGATGGCTGCGTATGGAGAGTTTTCTGAGTGGGCGAGGGTAACGAACCCGTGGGGCATCCTCACAATGCTGTCCCCGTGGCTCATCCAGATGACTTCCCCGTCAGCCAACCCGTCGAAGAGCAGATCATCCTGGTCGAAGAAAAGATGAGCTCGACCGTATTCACGTTTTTCTGACCTTTGAACTTCTCCCTCGTGCAGCTTCGCCATCAGCTGAACGCCATAGCAGATACCGAGTATGGGCACGCCCAGGGAGAAAATGTCGACGTCGCATACAGGCGCGTCAGCGTCCGTCACGCTCGCCGGTCCTCCGGACAGGATGATGCCTTTCGGCTTGAGAGCCTTTATTTTCTCGAACTCGACATTGTACGGATGGATCTCGCAGTAGACGCCCAGCTCCCTCACCTTGCGCGCTATGAGCTGGGTATACTGCGACCCGAAGTCAAGAATACAGACTAATTCCTTGTGATAGTCCATCATTCAATACGGTAGTTTGGAGCTTCTTTTGTGATCATGACGTCGTGGACGTGGCTTTCCCTGAGGCCGGCCGCGGTTATGCGCAGGAACGTGCTCTTTTCTCTGAGCTGCTTGAGCGTCTGGCACCCGAGATACCCCATGCCTGCCTTAATCCCGCCAACCAGTTGCTGTACTGCAAACGAAAGAGAGCCCCGGTACGGGACGCGTCCCTCGATGCCTTCCGGAACGAGCTTTGACTCCGGCTCATCCTCGGGTATGCCGTAGCGGTCTCTTGACTTGCCTTCTTTCATCGCATCGAGAGAACCCATGCCCCGATACATCTTGTACGTGCGCCCCTGGTAAAGCACCATTTCGCCGGGCGCCTCATCACTGCCTGCAAAGAGATTTCCGATCATCACCGTGTCAGCGCCCCCTGCGAGAGCCTTTGTGATGTCGCCTGAAAATTTTATACCGCCGTCTGCTACGACCGGTATGCCGTACCTTTTTGCTACCTTGTGGGCGGCAAATATGGCTGTCATCTGGGGCACGCCGACGCCCGCAACTATGCGCGTCGTACAGATCGATCCCGGTCCCACTCCAACCTTGACCGCGTCACAGCCGGCCTTTATCAGTGCCTCAGCGCCTTCTTCGGTCGCTATATTGCCGGCAATGAGCTGGATCTCCTTGAAGTTCCGCTTGCTCTCCTCGACCGCCTCAACAACGTTCCTCGAGTGGCCGTGAGCTGTATCGATGGCGATGACGTCACAACCGGCCTTTAAGAGCAGGTCTATCCTTGCCTCCCTGTCAGGGCCCACACCGACCGCTGCCCCCACGCGCAAGCGCCCGAGCGGGTCTTTTGCAGCCAGCGGGTATCTCCTTACTTTTTCTATATCCTTGATGGTGATAAGGCCCTTCAGGTTAAACTCCTTGTCGACCACCAGGAGCTTTTCGATCTTGTGTTCGTGCAGGATCTTTTTTGATTCCTCGAGGCTGATGCCTTCTTCAACCGTGACCAGATTTTTTTTTGTCATTACATCCTCGACTTTTCGTTCGAGGTTTGTTTCAAACCTGAGGTCCCGGTTAGTCAGGATACCTACGAGCCTTTTCCCGAGGGTTACGGGAATCCCGGAAATCCTGTAGCTGGCCATGAGCTTCAGTGCATCCTTTATCTTCTGCTCCGGCGATATGACGATAGGGTCTATAATCATGCCGCTCTCAGACTTCTTGACCTTTTCCACCTCTTGAACCTGTTCATGTACACCCATATTCCGGTGAATGATGCCGATACCGCCTTCCTGCGCGAGACAGATCGCCGCCTTAGCCTCTGTCACCGTGTCCATGGCTGCACTGACTATCGGCACGTTCAGCGTGATGCTGTTTGTGAGACGGGTGCCCACGTCGACATCGGAGGGCAAAACCTCGCTGTGTGTGGGCACAAGCAGAAGATCGTCAAAGGTCAGGCCTTCAGGGATATCATATTCAGCCATTATACGCTCCTTGTTGGTCGGGCATTCAGCCAACCCTGGTACCCGGGAATCTTCTCCGTCCGGTAATTTGTCTCAACATTTAAAAGCCCTTGCGAAGATAACGCGAGTTCGCAGTGACCCATTGCAGGCCTTCCGTTTATGGCGTCAAGTATAATCCAAGGCAGCAAAATAATCAAAGGGTTTGTTGGAACGAAGGTGATGGGCAGAAATGGCCACGTATTGGCGTGGGGTTGGTCTGCTGTCTTCCGTTTTTCCCTGCGGGCGACAAGGATATCTCGCGGTCTGCCTCTCATGGCCAGACGTGGCATTTGCCTTGCAATCTGTTTTTCTCCAAACGGCCATATCATAGGAGGTATTATGGAAAAGAGGAGCGTATCTTTTTTGATCCTTATGCTATCAGTAATCGTAATCGTGATGGAGAGCGCTGCTCTTTCCGCTCCCCTTGATTCCGGTTCGGCCATAGACAAGGGTTACTGGCAGTATGAGGTAGAAACAGGCACAGATCTGGTGAGGCTCATCATCCGCGATAAAGCTGGCCAGGTGGGCACCTACAAGGCCGTTTTTGTGGTCACGGGGCCTGACAAGCAACAGTACAGATACCAAAAGAAGGGCTCCGGAAATTCTCCGCTCGTCGTGAGATTTCCCAATGACTTTAGTGCAACATGGACCAAGGGAACCTATATCTGGACCTGCAGCATCGGAGAAAGAGAGCACCTTCACGGTTCGTTTGAGTACTGTAAGGCGTGCCAGATACGCCTTCTCCAAGCGAACTTCTCGCCCGATCGTTTTGCCAAACAGTAACCATAATTTTCTTTCGGTGGGTTAGAGGGAATATGGGCGCTTTCGTCGCAAGACTGTACCAATACCGCGCACCCGCGTGAAGGCCGAAGGCCGTAAAGGAGCCTTAAAACACAGTGCAGCCGCGCATCTATGTCAGGAAGCGATGTGGCACCTCTCTTGCATTTTGTCCGACAATGCCAAGACCACGCAACACGGGTCCGCGAGTCGACTGGGGGAACGGGGAGATCGTCATCGTATGCAAACAGAGAGGCGTGTGCGGTGTGCGCAAGAGAGACAAAAGGTGCAATACCCCTCCAATTTTGGAAATATCCGCCGATAAGTGATTATGGAGCCATCTCAACGAACTCATACTATGAACGCTTTCAGCATCACAGAGAGCGACCTTGTCGTGGCTAGAAGCATGAAGCGGAGCGGATTCACCCTGATAGAACTTCTCGTGGTTGTTGTCATAATGGGTATCTTAACCGCGCTCGTCCTGCCTTATTACGGAAGGAACGTGGCAAAGTCCCGCCAGGCCACGGCACAGGCGCAGCTGGCAGCTATCCAGCAGGCTCAGGAAACGTACAAGTTCCAGTACGGCGCCTATACAAGCCTCACGGCGTTGCTTTCCAACTGGCAGAGCACCATAGGGCCCTATACGTTTACTATCACCAGCTCCAGCGCGACCACTTTTACCGCTCAGGCCCAAGGGAATATTGATAATGACGGTACGCTCGACCAATGGACGATCGATCAGAATGGTACGCTAACAAACGTGGTCAATGATGTCACAAACTGACGCTCGTCCTCCCTCAAGGCACAACAGAAGGAGCCGTTCCTTGCGGCCGAGGGGTTTTTCCCTTGTTGAACTGCTTGTGTGTATTTGTGTCCTGGGAGTTGTCGCCTCCCTGGCGGCCCCCTACCTCGGCACGATGCTCCAGAACTACCACCTGCAGGCCACGTCACGGCAGCTCGTTACTGACCTGCAGCTCGCGAAAATGAAGGCTGTCGCTCAGAAGGTTCAGTACTTGGTTGCCTTTGATACAAGCAACAATCGCTACAGCATAAGCATGGGAAACAGTTCATTCGGCTCGACGACGTGGACCCAGATGGGGATCTTCCGTAGTCTGTCTGATCCCACGAACCCTTACTATTCGCAAGGAGTAACCCTTGCGGACAATTTTGCGTCCGGCACCGTGATTTTTTCGCCGACGGGCCAGGCATCCGGGACAGGTGTGTCAACACTCACTGCGTCAGGCTATACGAAGACCGTGACGGTAACGCTGGCAGGGGCCATCTATGCGCAATAGCAAAGGCTTCACGGTCTTGGAGATTCTTGTAGCCCTCGTCCTCTTTGCCGTGGGCGCTCTGGTCTTCGCGCAGATGCAGGTGCTGAGCGTCAAGGGTAGTTCTTTCGGGAAGGACGCGCTGACAGCGATTACGCTGGGCGAGCAGTACCTGGAGCAGCTCAAGAACACGCCGTTCGCCTCAATTGCTGGCAACACCGCTGTGTCCGGAAACATGACGGTGGCATGGACGGTGACGACTTTCGGGACAGCACCGGCACGATACAAAACCATTCTTATGACGGTCTCATGGGCGGGAAAGAGTATAAGCTTCAGCACGATCGTTTCCGAAGTGTAGAGGGTCTTACCATGGTGGAGCTGCTGATCGCGCTCTTCCTGGGCAGCCTCGTCGTCTTGACCTTCTACCAGCTTCTCATGACGCAGAACAACACACACTCGCGCTACGACGAGGCTGCTGAAATGCAGCAGAACCTCAGGGTCGCTATCGACCGTATTTCGAGAGACGCGATGTTAGCCGGTCTTGGTAAACCTTCCTGGTCGACGATTAACGGGATGGATGCCTCCCCCTGGTATAACGCCGGAAACGGCTATGCAGCGTACCGTATAGGTGTGAGCGGCAGCAATAACACCCTCGATTTGATCGGCTGTTTCAGCACGACCGTCAGCCATCTGAGCGGGGACGGGGCCGTGGGCTCGACTGCAATAACCCTGAATACCGGAGAGGGGGCTAATTTCAACATAACCACCCTGCAGGATATCAGCATCGGTGCAGCAGAGAACGCGAAGGTTATGGGCGTGACCGGGGATTCACTCACGATCGACACAAATCCGTCAGTCGGTGGCAACCAGGGGCTGACGCTTCTGGAGCCGGCCAATACGTATGCCTGCCTGGTTACATGGGTTACGTACAGCTTGGGGGCAAACAATATGCTATACATCGATTCTCACCAAGGACAGGGAAACCAAGCCGTAGCACAGGATATTTCGGCCATGACCCTGAGCGTGACCGGTAAACTGCTCACCATAAACTTAACGGGGAGCACTGCCAATCCGGATAGAACGACCGGCCAGTATATCACCTCCCAAGTGACAAACCAGGTGCTCCTGAGAAACTGAGGTGGACAGGTATGAAACGAGTGGGTCGAAGTTATGGAGTGTGTGCCATGAAAAAAGTGCTGCTTCACACGAAGCGGGCCACCGGCCTTGATATGAAGATGAAGGCCGGGGTTGTCGGCAGTGAAAAAGGCATGGTGGTTATGCTTGTCCTGATCCTTATCGTCACGCTTTCTCTGCTTGCGGCTGCTGCCAACCGAAACGTGGTGACGGACATTGGGATCGCCGCAAATCATCTTGGCTCGACGCAGGCATTCTATGCGGCTGATGCCGGGGCTCAGTACGGCTTTAACCAGCTTTGGCTGCAGCTCCAGCTGCTCAGCCCGAATACCGCAGGTATCAACCCCCCGGCTCTTACGGGCTATGCTTTATCTTATACAGGCCCTTCATTCATCCAGTCTATCGGCACCCGGGTTCAACGTCCTGCTACGGGCACGTTCGCCGGCCTGTCAGCCTTTGTCCAGCGGTGGCGCGTCGCTTCCGTGGCCACGGAAAACAATACGGGTGCGAAAGGGATGGTGACCATCGATGTGGAAGACCAGCTGATCCCTATCTTCCAGTTCGGCGTTTTCTACGACCACGATCTGGAGATGCTCCCGGGCGCCAACATGACCTTCAACGGCGGAAGAATCCATAGCAACAACAATATCTACATGGCTGAATCGGGCGCAAGCGTCAGCTTCACCGTCAATTCACCTATTACGTCGGCGCAGAATCTCTACGCATACAGAAAGGACGGGGGCTCTACCAATCACAATGTGTACATCAGTAACGGACAGGGCTCCGACCCTCTCCTCAACATTGATAGTACTTCGGCTAACTGGGCTACCCAATCGCAGACCACGTGGCTCGGACAGGTGAAGACAATCGACCATGGTATCACGGCGCTCAATGTTCCTATGCCCGTATCAGGCCAGCCTATCAGTCTCGTGGGGACAGGGCAGGGAAGCCTCGACCAGATGGCAGGCCTTCAGATCACCGACCTTACGGCTAAGGACAAAAGCGGCAACACGATAAACATCTGCTATCACGATGGCAACCATAAGGATTCTCACGGAAACGTAATCACCGATCCCGGTTGTAGTGGCAACAACAATGTAAACCCCGTCACCGCAGGCACTGTCTACGATTACCGGCAGGGAGGGCTTCAGACTGTCTACAACCTTGACCTTAATGGGCTCCAGCAGAGCGCCGTTGCCATGGCTGCGTTGGGCAACCCGCCTGCTTCCTGCGACCCCGGCATCCTTTATATCTCTTCCTCAGACTCCACCAAATCAGTCCGTCTGGAAAACGGCGCCAGCATCCCGGCCACGGGCCTCACCATCGCATCGAACCTCCCTGTCTATGTCCAGGGGAATTACAATACGGCCAATAACCCCGCGGCAATCATGGCGGATGCGGTGACTGTCCTCTCCGGTGCTTGGCAAGATACCTACAATTCGGGCACGTCTATCAGCAGCAGAACAGCCACTGCAACAACGGTCAACGCCGCACTCATGGTAGGCAACAAGGACACCTCAGGTAGCCAGTACAGCGGCGGTCTCGAAAACCTGATACGCTTCCTTGAGAACTGGTCCGGTGTAACGTTCACGTACGGGGGCTCCCTTGTCTGTCTCTGGCAGAGTGTGCATGCGACCGCTAACTGGCCCGGAACAGGCACGGTCTACAATCCGCCCAATCGAAACTGGTCTTACGGAATCAACGTAAATCACCTGCCGCCAGGCACGCCGCGTGTGCGGTATGTGATGAAGCTAGGGTGGCGAGTCGTAACCAACTAACGGCAATTCGTCTTCAAGTGTATACCTTCGTTGCCCGTCGGCCTGTTCTTACTCGACGTACCACCAGGTACGCCTCCGTAGCCCAGGCCTCGGCGCGCCTCGGTCTCCATCTTGAATCCAAATTGCCGCTACTCGCTGTACCTTGAAAAAAAAGCATCGGGTGAGCCGACACGTCCAATGGGTCAGACGTGGAGCGCCATAGAGCGGAGAAAATGGTGCGACCGGCCCGTCATTGTGCCTTGAAAGGCCGCAGCCGTTGTGATACTGTATCCCCTGGTCTTCAGGCACATGCAATTACTTTCGGTATCGGACCTGCACACCTATTTCTTTTCCAACGGAACAATAACGAGAGCTGTAGACGGCGTTGACTTCGAGATAGATAAAGGGGAGGTCTTTGGTCTCGTCGGCGAAAGCGGCTGCGGAAAGACGATGACAGCCCTCTCCATTATGAGGCTGGTGCCTTCTCCGGGTAAAATCGTCAAGGGAGGCATACTGTTCGAAGGCGCAGATCTCGTTCAGCTCACTAGCAGTCAGATGCAGAAGGTGCGTGGGAACAAGATCGGCATGGTCTTCCAGGAGCCTTTAACCTCCCTCAACCCGGTTTTGCGTATCGGGGACCAGCTCTCGGAAAGCCTTATCGTGCACAAGGGACTCTCCGGAGAAGAGGCGCGTGTTATTTGTGTAGAACTCTTACGCAAGGTGGGTTTCGACGAAGCAGATAGGCGGTACCTCCAGTATCCCCATCAGCTCTCCGGCGGCCAGCGGCAGCGAGTGCTGATTGCTATTGCCATCGCGTGCAATCCTTCTCTTGTCATAGCAGACGAGCCAACAACAGCGCTTGACGTGACGGTCGAGGCTCAGATCCTGCGCCTTCTTCAGCTCCTGATCGCTGAGTATCAGCTGTCGATGCTCTTCATAACGCATAACCTGAACATAATAAGACGTATAGGGACTTCCGTGGGGATCATGTATGCAGGGAGAATGGTTGAAAAGGGGAGGGTGGATCGTTTCTTCGAAGAACCCCTGCATCCTTACAGCAAAGGCCTTCTCGAATCCATGCCTCAGTTCTCCGGTGAGCGGCGCAGACTTAAAGCCATACCGGGCGCTGTGCCACGGTTGTCGGATCTACCCCAAGGATGCAAGTTCAATCCGAGGTGTCCCTTTGTAATGGACCAGTGCAAGGTCGAGGAGCCGGCTGTATATGGCGTGAGTGGAAGATGGGTGCGATGTTATCTGTATCAGAACTGAGAAAGAGTTACGAGATAAGAAGAACCCCGTTTTCTGTCCGCAAAGAGACCATCCGCGCTGTAGACAGGATCTCTTTTGATCTTGAGCAGGGACAGACGTTGGGGCTTGTCGGCGAGAGCGGTTGCGGCAAGAGTACTGTCGCAAAATGCATAACCATGCTCGAGAAGCCTGATGAGGGGCGCATTCTTTTCATGGGCCGCGACTGGGTCAATATGGCAGAGAGGCAACGGAAGGGCCTCCGCAAAGAGATGCAGATCATCTTCCAGGACCCGTTCTCTTCTCTCAATCCGAGAAAGAGGGTACTCGATACTATTGCGGAACCGCTCAAGGTTCACCGGATGGTCGAGAAAGGCAGCCTGACCGAGAAAGTACTTGAAGTCTTGAAGAGCGTCGGCCTTGACGAAGACTTTCTGAAAAAGTATCCTCACGAAATGAGCGGGGGGCAGAGACAGCGCGTAGCTATCGGAAGGGCTCTGGCAACCGCTCCTTCTTTCATCGTGGCTGATGAGCCCGTGTCATCCCTGGATGTTTCCGTGCAAGCCCAAATAATTAACCTCTTTCTGGATATACGGGAGCGCTTCAGGATCTCCATGCTCTTTATTTCTCATGACCTCAATATCGTGAGATTCATCTCAGACCGGACCATGGTCATGTACCGGGGAAAAGTCGTGGAAACCGGAGAAACGGAAGAACTGTTTTCCCATCCATTGCATCCTTATACCCGGCTGCTGATGCAGGCATCGAATGACCAGGAGAGAGAAACGGAGGGTCAGGGTGCCAAGTCGAATGATGGCTGTGTCTTTCTCGATGGGTGCAGTGAGAGGAAAGAGATGTGCGCAGACGACTCACCGATGCTGAAGGGTCCTTCGAGCCATTCCGTCGCCTGCTTCCTGTATCCGGAATAACAGCAATTCGTCTTCAAGTGTATACCTTCCGGGTACCCGCTTGCAGGTGTGCTACGTCGCCCTCCTCGACGTACTCTTAGTACGCCTGCGTCGGCTCCTCGCTGCCGTCTCGGTCTCCACTCGAATCCAAATTGCTGTAAGTTTCTGCCCCCTCCGGTCCCCCGGGTACCCGCTTGCGGGGGTTATTTTTGAATGTAACTTGGTGTGAGCTTCTTGTAGTTCCGCGAGTAATCCAAGCGCCCTGATGTCGGCACGTCAGAAAAGCATACGGTATAATCCACTGGCACGCGAGGACCCAGAAAAATTCGTACAAGATTACCCACAGAAAATCCGAGTCGCGCTCGTTGCGGTAGTAAATGAGCGCCATGGTCACGCCGAGCAGTGTTATCATCACCACATGCCGGAACAGCCAGAGTGGTTTGGTGAGCATGAGTGCGTAACTCTGACCGATGAGCACGTAGGGCACCACGAGAGTTGAAGCGACCAGCACGGAGTTGATCCGGAACCCCCACACGTAGTCAGCCCGGAACGGTTTGAAGAGGTAAGAAAAGAGGAATGCGGTTTCCCTGATATTGCTCCGGGCCCAACGAAGGAACATCTTCGTCATCCCCGCATACGAGATGGGCATCTTGCTCCACACCACCGCATTAGACTGATAGATTGAATAAAAGCCTTGAGCCGTGATCAGGTTCGTCAAGGCGCGGTCTTCCCCGGTCAGACAGGCCACCCCCAGGAATCTCTGGTGGATCCATCTGGAGAGGACCGGCTTAACAGCCGAAGCTCGGTAAATCGAAAGTGCCCCAGGGGTGGTAAGAAGTCCGCGGATCTGGCTCTGATAAGCCCTGGAGAATGCGAACGATAGGGAGAAGGAGATCTTCAGGAATCGGGTTATGAGGCTGTCATTCCGGTTGAGCACCTTAACACTGCCCGCCACACAGCCAATCTTGGGATCGTGCACCAGAGCGCTCACCCCGTTTTCTAATGCATCAGGCTCTACGACGCTGTCGGAATCGACGGTGATCCAGACCTCTCCGGTGGCCTTGCCAAAGCCCCTGTGTAAAGCATCTCGTTTGCCTCTGTTTTCAGGATTTCGGATGGTCAGCACCTCGATCTTCGCTTCGTGGACGGCCCTCTGAATGTATTGCCACGTATCGTCGGTGCTGCCATCGTCAACAACAATCACCTGTAATCTATCCCTGGGGTAAGAGCCGTTTGCAACCGACAGAATGGAGTCTCGTACAAGAGGCCCCTCGTTGTAGACAGGGATAACGATAGACACAGAGGGGAGCTCGCTCTCCGCCACCGGCGGCAAGGGGCGATAGCGGAGCCAGAGCGAAACTCTCCAGATCAGAGCCACATAGTGGGCGAATCCGTAGCTCGTCAAAGACCAGAGCCAGAGATTGCCGAGAGCAGTGTCAGGGATAAACCTGAACAGAGTGTGGAAGGTTCCTGACCACCAAGCAGCAACCAGAAGCGATGCGGCCCCGAGAGCGATTGCCATTTTGACCCAACACTCCCACGGGGGCGTATTCGAGAGCCCCGGCGCGGGGTAACGAAATGAAGATGAGTAGACCAGCTTGAGCGAAGCAGAAGATGAATGTGTGGGGGTGAGGAGTTCCGGCCCGCTGCTCCCTGCACGGTTTGATAACACTATATTCCTCCGCAAGGTGTGCGGCCTCGTTGTGCCGCATCCTCCGGGAGGTGCTTCGGTCGGTGCACGGCCGCTCTTGAGCCGGTCCGGGAGCGACCTTTGCATCACCCGGCAACCCTGCTGCCATGGCTTTGGCGAACCAAAGCTTTAGGCCAGTGGCTTTGCGTCCCACCCTTTCGAATGGTTTGCCTTTATCAGGTTCGCAATGATTTTCGGCCCGTTTTCTAAAAAACTTGAGATGCCCGAGATAGGCTTTATTGGTCTCGATGAAGATCTTATTTAAAACTTAGGCCCATTTGCCGATAACATTATAAATCAGACGATATGCTGACGCCGAGGGTGTGGTTTGCTTAGAGTCTTTCTTTCGCTCAAGGATTCTCATAATGATGTGCTCCCGCTTCTTGATGGGCACCAGGTGGATGTGCATAACGGCACTGGGTCCTTCCAGCAGAAGATAGCCACAGGTAATTACCATCTGGTACTATCGGACGCTGATGCCTCAATGGTACCCTCAATCAAGCTGGCAGACCCCAGGGTCGAGGTGATCCTGATCGGCAATCATCGAGACGACGGAGTCGAAGCAATCAGAGAAGGAGCCTGGGCCCACTTTTCGACGCCCCTCGACCTCGATCGGTTAAAAGCAACCATCGAGGAAATTGTCGATATGTTCGAGATCCGCAGCGAGACTGCGCGGCTGGAGGAGCAGCTCGACTCCAAGTACACCTTTGCGGGTATCGTGGCAAGGAACCCGAAGATGTTGGAAATCTGCTCCTTCATAAGGAGAATAGCTCCCTACTTCAAGATGGTCACGATCATGGGAGAGACGGGTACAGGCAAGGAAGTGGTCGCCAGGGCCATACATAGCTTGAGCGCAAAGCAGAAAGACCCTTTACTGGTCTGTAACTGCGGGGGATTCGTCGAGACATTGATAGAATCTGAACTGTTCGGTCACAAACAAGGATCCTTCACTGGCGCAATAAAGGACAAGGTGGGTCTGTTTGAGGCGGCTGGTGAAGGGGCCCTTTTTATGGATGAAATCGGAGAGCTGCCGCTTTCCTTCCAGCCGCATCTGCTCAGGGTACTCCAGAATGGAGAATTCAGGCCGGTGGGAAGCAGCCAGGCTATATTCTCCAAATGTCGGGTGATAGCCGCGACCAGCAAGAATCTTTCCCATGAGATGAAGAACGGCAAGTTCAGGGAGGACCTGTTCTACAGAATTACGCCTTTAACCATTACCATCCCACCCTTGCGCGAACGAAAGGATGACATACCGTTGCTCTCCCGTTTTTTTCTTAATAAATCAAACGCAGCCACAGGAAAAAAAATCGTAGGCATATCGAGGTCTGCCCAGGCTGTGCTGATGTCTCATGATTGGCCGGGTAATGTGCGCGAGCTGGAAAATGTTATCGAGCAGGCCGTGATTCTCGCCCCGGAGTCCTTCATAAAGGTGGAGCACCTGCCCGGTTATTTGCAGGAGGCAGGCATCAGACACCATGCTTCAGACACATCCCTGGCGGACGTGATCAGAAAACATCTGGAAGCGACGCTTTCGGTGTGTGACGGAAATAAAAGCGAGACCGCGCGCAGGCTGGGCTTAAGTCGGCGCGCCCTCTTGCGCTGGATCGAAAAATATAACATAGCGCCGTAGCCATACTAATGACCAAAAGCGCCCATTATGCCAAAATCGACCAGCTCCTGAAACGAGTCTATCTGGTCTATCTGGTCTATCTAGTCTACCTTGTCTCTGCAGCATTGGACCGAACAGGCCAGATGGACTAAATGGACCGTGGGCATGACCGACCCTGTCCAAAAGCGCCCAGTGCGTGGAATAGCAAAAAAGGCGGCAGTATCCGAAAACCTAACACAGGTACGGATTTCCAGGGGGCAGGACTTCTGGCATGCCCCTTGCTAATAAGTCAGTCATGTTTACAGATTTGCAGCGAGTTAGAGAAGCAAATTACACGGGGAGGGAGGTGAAACAAAACTTACACTCAGCAGTAAGACGTATGTTCTAATCAAAATCCTTAGGAGGAATCTAACATGAAGATAAGAAGGGGAACAAAAGGTTTCACGCTTATTGAGTTACTGATAGTCATCGCGATCATTGGTATCCTGGCAGCCATCGCAATTCCTGCATATACGGGATATACGGGCAGGGCAAAGATTGCAGGAGTGGTCCATTCCATGGGCGCCATAAAGACGGCAGTGGGGGCCTATTTCGTTGAGAATGGTGCAACTCCCGCGGCAGCCGACGTCACTGCTATCAAGACCCAATTCGGGATCGATATTGCTACCCAGTACGCAACGTACGCGGTGTCAGCCGGCGCCGGTTGCGGTACAATAACTGCGACTATCCAGAACGTTAATGCCGACACGAACACCTTCAACCTCACGCTGACGCCGGATGCAACCTGTAAGACCTGGACCTGGGGTGGATCAGTACCGGCTTCTTATATGCCGAAAGGCTAGTTGACGCTCAGTGATATTGAGGGGGCCTATTAACGGGCCCCCTCTTTTTTCAGCATGGGAAGAGTACGCGCATTTGGATTGGCTGAGCATCCCATCACGACAGGCGTGATGGGCACGCCCGTTTTAGGGGCCTTGCTGCAAGGTTGCTTCATCCTTTACCTGAGTGTGTGATAAGATGGATACCTGATGCCTATTTTCTGGTCTGTGCTTTTCTTTGTGCTCGGCGCCCTCATCGGTAGCTTTCTCAATGTCTGTATCTACAGGCTGCCCAGGGGAAAATCGATTGTGACTCCCGGCTCCTCATGTACCCTTTGCGGAGCGCCCATCCATTTCTACGACAATATACCGATCATCAGCTATATGGTCTTGAGGGGCAGGTGCAGGCACTGCAAGGCCGTCATCTCAGGGCGATATGTCGTGGTCGAACTCCTGACCGCTTTGCTCTATGCGGCGCTCTTCAGCATTTACGGGTTTTCCATTGAATTGCCTGTGGTGCTGCTTTTTGCCTCCTTGCTCATCGTAATATCTTTTATCGACCTTGATTTCAGGATCATCCCCGATATCTTAAGCCTCGGCGGGATAATAGCAGGCTTGGTGCTCTCCCTTTTCAGGTCGTCAATTCCAGGGGACCCATCATTGCAGCCATCAATCTCCTATTTATCAAAGTGGCCAGCGCTGCTCCCTTCTCTAGTTGGAATTTTATTAGGTGGGGGCATTCTCTGGGTTATCGCCGAATTATACGCGCGTGCCAGGAAGCAAGAAGGCATGGGTGGTGGCGATATCAAACTCCTTGCAATGTTCGGCGCTTTTTATGGGTGGGAGGGAGCCATCTTTTCTCTCGTCTCAGCGTCGTTTGTGGGCTCCCTCGTGGGTCTTCCCCTGGCCCTGCTTAATCGTAAAGGGCTGAAGTATGAGATTCCTTTTGGACCCTTTCTCTGTTTTGGTGCGCTGCTTTACGTGTTTCTGTCGCCTAACCATAGGGTTTTGAACGACTTGGTAGTTGGATTCAGTCAGGTAAGTGAGTGGCTAGTAGCATTAATAGGCCGTGCTTTACGCAGTGGTGGGTGACAAGAAGATTCATGCGTTCCTCAGTCTCTTGTCTGCACAATGAGTCTTGTTCCCGAGGCCTGAGCCTTCTCGAGCTGCTTGTCGTATTGGTAATTCTTGCCATCGGTGTTACGGTTGCAGTGCCGAACTTGTCCCTTTGGATAGAGAAGTACACTATGTGGAAAGCGCGCAGACAACTGGTCACAGACCTGCAGCTCGCAAAAATGAGGGCTGTCTCTCAAGGCGTGCAACACAGGGTATCCTTTGATACAGCAACCGCATCGTACAAGATAGAACAGGGCGATGCCGCGAGAGGATCCGCGGCGTGGAGTCAGATCGGCATTACCCGCGCCCTCTCTGACCCACAAAATCCCCACCACGCCAACGGCGTGGCCCTGGCAACCAACCTCGCCAATAATGCGGTGATCTTTTCCACGAAGGGTACCGCCTCGCCAGCAGGTACGGTGACTCTCAGATCCACAAACTACACAGGACACGTCACGGTGATTCTAGCGGGGAGGATTCGCTCCGGATGAAGACGCATGCGACGGGCGTAACCTGATTATGGAAATAAACCGGACAGAAACCCTTAACAGGGGTTTGCTGCTGTTGCAACGCGTGTCGTCTTTCTTTGCATTTCTGCTCATCCCCTTTCTCGGGGGTAATGACCTGCCACTCTATTTTCTCACCATTGACAGGTTCTGGATCGAAACCTCTTTCATTCTATCTCTCATTGTTGCGCTCTTTGCTCAGTACCTTGCAGGGATACGATCGGATCAGCGCTTTGGACGATTTTTTCTTGCTATTTCTCCGTTGGCTCTTATGTGCGTGATAAGCTTCGCATACACCTGGAACAGGCTGAGCACACTCAACGAGATCAATTTCTTTGTCTGGTCCTTCGGCGCCGTATTCCTCTATCTCTCATCAGATAATCGTGATGCCCTTCATGAGGCCCTCGTAGTGGGTTCTCTGCTTCTGGTTCTGAGCGCCATTATCCAACTCAAGATCCTGCTCCCGGGGCTGGCACAAGTATTCACCAGCGGCAAAAATGCAGAGATAGTGCGAGAGCAGATCGCCCCATTTGGAGCTTTTCTCAACCAGAACATGTTAGGCGGGTATTTTATTTACACGCTGCCGCTTGCTGTTTACTTTGTCGCGGTCAAGAAAACAGCCGTATACCTGTTCGTAGTCGCGGCGTTTACCCTGGGCGTACTTCTCTCTCTTTCGAGATTGGCCATGCTCATAGGATTCACAGGGCTGGTAACCGTTTGTGCACTTATGGTAAAAGTTAATCCAAGGTCGCTTGTTAAGCTGGCCTTTTCTCTCGGTTGCGCGCTGCTTCTCTTTGTCATTCTTCTCCAGGGAGATCACCGAGAAAGAGTCTCCAGCATGCGAAACCTTCTAGGAACGAAGATTGAGAAGGTGTCTACAGAAATAACCACGCTCGACAAGCGGACCGCAATATGGCGTGACAGCTTCCGCGCGTTTCTCTCGAAGCCCATCGTTGGCTACGGCGCAGGCACGTTTGAATATGCCTACAGAAAATTTTATGACGGAGGTTTGTACACGAAGTACGCGCACGGCAGTCTGGCTAAGACTGCTGTCGAATTAGGGAGCCTCGGGCTCATCGCCTTTTTCTTTTATCTGGCCATGTTTGGCCGAGGAATTGCGGGAGGGCTCCGAGAATCGAGCTCCGGATATCTTCTAGTATCGGCCTTGTCAGGCCTCCTGTTCGGATTTCTTGATTTTGCCTTCGACATTCCCGCGCACCTCGTGACGTTCTTCGTTGTAACCTCTGCGTTCATGGGACAAGAACAGGCGTCCCGACCTATCGCCGCAAGGAAGCATGTACTCCTTTTCCTGATTGCCGCGCTCTGTCTTTCTTTTCTCTTTACAACAAGAGCGAGCCTGTCTCGCAAACTAGTTGAAGAGGGTACGCTGGCTGAAGAGGCAGGAATGTTTGGGAACGCTTATCTCTCGTACAAGGACGCGATTCGCACCATGCCACTAAGCAATGATGGCTATATAAGGGCCATTTCAATTCTTTTGAAATCGTACGATAGCCAAAAAGATCCGCAGTACAAAGAGCAGGTCAAACTTGCCTTACGCTACCATCTGGGAGAAGTGGAGCGGAATCCCGATAATGACTCCGAACTCTATTTTGTGCGGGGCATGTGTCGCTCTACACTCGCTCCGGGCAAGGACGCGTGCGCACTGGTTTCCAAGGCAATTTCTCTCTATCCATCGTCGGGTTACTATATATTTGAGACAGCGCGTTGCTACGAGCGACTGGGCGATTTTGGCGAAGCCCTGGGCGTTATCGGCAGCATTGAGCCGTATCTCGGGAGCTTCAAAGTTTCAGCTAACCCGCAAGGTCTGTTCGTTTACAAGGTACGGGATCTCGAAGCGGAAATAGAGTTCAAGAACGGAAACCGCGAAAGAGCCCTTGCCATAGAAAGTGAAAACCTGCTCGATGGAATGAGCGGTAAATATGCGATTTACCATACCAAAGCACGCGAATACTTACCCAAGGAAGTGCTCATCAGGTACCTCACGGAAAAGGTGAGATTCTACGAAGAAGCAGTCAATAGCCATTGATAAAAGTTTAAAAATCTCCTCGTATGCAGTATCAAAAAAACGACCAACAAGAGTCTCTCACAGGTTTGGCCATAATATTGCAAAGTGCCCATCGGGACAGACATGCCGCACGCGCAATACTCAGCCGAGCCTTTGAAGTATCAGGTTAATAAACTTTCCAAAAGTGCGATAAAAATAATTGGTGGATGTGTGAGCTGCTTCAGAAAACAGTTTCCGAAAAGAATGTTTACTTTTGCCCTTGAGGACGTAACCTGGAACCCGAGGATGCTATGGTAAAAGAAGCCCTGGAGAGACTGAGACTGCGACCGTTTAAGGAATTGTTAGGCGTTGATATCGGGACTACATCTATAAAACTATGCGTGGTAAAAAAAGGCAAAGATGGTCTCTCACTCCAGAAGTTTGCAAAAAAATCTTATGAGAAAGATCTGCTCCGCGACGGCACGATCGCGGACAGAGCCTTTGTGGCGGGCGAACTGAAGCATCTGCTCCGTGAACAGGAGATCAAGGTCAGTGCAGCAGCCACGGCCCTGTCCAGTTATACGGTTATCACTAAAAAAGTTACCATGCCTCTTCTGGACGAAGAGACGCTGGGTAAGAGTATCGGGCTGGAAGTAGAGAGTGTGATACCATATCCGCTTCGCGACATTTACTACAACTATTACGTGATGGGTACGGAAGATGACAAAGAAGCCATGATGAACCTGCTTATTGTCGCAGCAAAAAAAGAGATCGTCGACGCTTACATGGAAGTTTTTCGCCTTGCAGGCCTTAACCTGCTGATTCTTGACGTTGATATATTCGCCATGACGAACCTTATAGAACATATCTATGGATCGCAGCAGTTTTCCGTTGTTGCCGCAGATATCGGTGCGTCCGTCACAAATATAGCGATTGTAAAAAACGGAGCCATTGAGTTTACCAGAGAGATTCTGATAGGGGGCAAGTATCTTACGAACGAGATCGCCAAGACGTATAACGTGAGTCACGACGAGGCAGAAGAAAAGAAGCTTAGCCCAGACGGCGATATTGGTGAGTTGGTCGACGAGTTCATTGGGAACGTCTCGTCCGAGATGAACAAGACGGTCAACTTTTACGCGGCTACAAAGCCGCGTGACACCGTCGGTAAGATCTATCTGACAGGCGGCTCCTCTTGTCTTCCCGGATTGAAGGAGCGCATAGAAAACGATACGGGTATTGAGGTGGCATTCCTCGATCCTTCAAGGTGTCTTGCGCCTAATGTGAGAGGCATCGGTCTCGCTGAGGTTGATCATGCCTTCGCACCGGTAGCCCTTTATCTATCTTCGAGAGTGAGTGACCTGGAACCATGATACGTATAAACCTCCTTCCGAAAAAGGTTCGCAAAGAGGCTATCAAGTCTGACATTGCCCTCTTCGTGCTGTTGCTGATAGTGGCATTTGTACTTGGTGCAGGCATCTACCTGAACAATGCGGCGCAGATCGCCCATCTCAAGACTGATGTGGCCCGGACAAAGCAATCGATCGCCTCTATGGAAAAGTTTTACAAGGAATATCTGGCTCTCGAGAAGCAGAAAAAGGAAATGTCTGCGCGGATCTCGCTCATTGAGAAGATACAAGAGGGCAGGGGACTCGCGGCTCGTATCCTGTATGACCTGCCCGTGCTAGTCAAGGATAGTATCTGGCTCAAGCGCTTCAAGAAGGAGGAGGGTCGGTTCGACCTTGAAGGGCGCGCTCTTGAAAACGAATCTGTTTCTGACTTCGTCGAGAAGTTATCGAAGATACCCTATGCAAAGGATGTGGAGCTCAAGAGCGTTGAGGACGTGACAGAAGAAGGAGTGGTGGTCAAGAAATTCCTTATACAGGGAAACCTAGGCTTATGAAACTGCGGTTCAACAGGAAAAGCATAGCAAAGACACCGAGAATATACAGAATTGCCCTGATGCTGGCGCTGACAGTCGTGGCCTTTGCAGGAGTATATTTCTCCCTCCTCGTGCCGCAATTCGATCAGAAGCGCTTTCTGACAGGCGAGTACGGTAACGCCAAGCAGGAGCTCGATCGTTTGACCACAATGAAGGCAAATTTCGAGAAGAGCCAGAAGGAATATTTCCGACTCCAAGAAAACCTTGAGAGAGTGCTAGTGCAGATGCCCGAAGAGAAGGACGTTCCAAACTTGCTGAGACAGGTATCCTTCGTCAGCCAGGAGGCCAAATTGAGGGTCAAATTCTTTGAGCCCAAACCGCTTCAGCCAAAAGAGTTTTATGTTGAGCTGCCGTTTGAGCTGCGCTATTCAGGCGGGTATCACAACGCCGGCTACTTCTTCGATGGCGTAAGGAAGCTGGACAGGATCATCCATGTGGCAAACTTCTCCATCGAATCAAAAGTCGTAGCCTCAAAACTTACCGTGGAGGGTTCGTGCCTCGCAAAGACTTACGTCTACAACAGACAGCTGGCGCAGGAACAACTAAAAGAGAAGCCTAAGGATATGAAGGACGAAAAGAATGCGACATCGGTTAAGAAATAACTTCATTATCGTTCTCGTGCTTGTCTGCCTGGCCCCTGTCACTGCTTTCTCTCAGGCAAAAACAGAACCAAAGAAAAGCGGTGCCGTGGACCCTGATTTTTCTTACACGTCCAAAGATCGGAGAGATCCATTTGAGCCTGTATTCTTGACCAAGCTTAAACAGCGTCAGGTTAGCGGCGCCCTGAAAGAAGGATACGAACTGGAGGAATTGAAGCTCGTGGGTGTGCTCAAAAGCGGGGGCGCGAAGTTTGCCGTTATGGAAGACATGCAGGGTAAGGGTCTCTTTTTCAAACAGGGAGATTTCATCAACAAGACCACGTGGATCATGGAGGTAGACGAGGAAAAGGTTACTATGGGCTACAGGATAAAAGGGGACGTCCGGAAGTTCGACATAGATATTCCCCGGAAATAGAGAGGGTGAGCCATGTATAAAAGGTGTGCGCTGTATGCTTTAGTCGTGATTATGGTGCCTCTGCTCGCGTTCGGGCAGGTGCTTAAACCACCGGCATCGAAGGTATCTTTCGATTTTATGGATGCTGATGTGAGAAACGTGCTGAGGGTACTTTCCGACATATCCAAGAAGAACATCGTGATATCCGAGGATGTGAAGGGAAAAGTGACCATCAAACTGGATAACGTTACCTACGACGAAGCGCTCGACGTGATCCTCCAGAGCAACGACCTGGCGAGAATAGACGAAGGCGCTGTCATCAGGGTGGTGACGGCAAAAAGGTTCTACGAGGAGCGCGATCGCTTCAGGAAAGACAGGGCAGAGGTCTTGAAGGAAAAAGACGCAAAGCAAAAACTGGAAGAGGAGTTCCTCACCGAGACACTCTTCCTTAACTACCTGGATGCCTCAGAGGTCGGGGTAATGCTGAGGGGGATGCCGGGAGCAGCGGGGACAACGGCCACGAATACCAGGGGGCTTCTCACGCCCAACGGCGCCGTGAGCGTTGTGAAGTGGACGAATGCCATCATCATGAAAGACACCAGGCAAAATGTCGAGGACCTGATAAAAAGGATCAAGGAAATGGACATACCGCCCACACAGGTGCAGATCGAAGCCAGGATCGTCCAGGCTTCGACCACCTTCGCAAAGGATCTGGGGATTCAATGGGGTGCAGACTATCGCACGCGCGTGGGAGGGAGCAACACGGAGCTGACCGGTCTGAGACAGGCTGGTACATCGGGTACCACGCCGGATTCTTCGGCAACTACATTCAGCTCTCTCACCAATGCTATAGCACAGAGAAGTTCAACGGCCGTTTTCCCGTACAATGTCAACCTTCCCGCCACTCCCGCAACCGGTACTGTGGGGGGACTTGGCATCTTCATCGGCGGGCTGGCGGATTCGCTTTTGCTGGATGTACAACTTTCCGCTCTGGAGTCCCAGGGGAAAGGGAAGATCATTTCGAGCCCGAAGATAATCGCCTCGCACAACCAGACTGCAAAGATCGCTCAAGGTACTCAGATTCCTTATCAAACGATCTCACAGAACTATGCCCAGATAGAGTTTAAGGATGCTGTCCTGAGCCTGGAGGTAACGCCCATAGTCGCGAAAGACGGGAATATCCGCTTGAAGATCAAGGCGACAAAGGACAAGCCTACCGTCGTACCGGGGAGCCCCGTGCCTGGTATAGACCATAAAGAGGCGACCTCGGATGTTCTCGTGAGGGACGGCGATACAGTGGTCCTGGGAGGCATCTACGAATCAGAGGATGATTCGAGCCAGTCGGGCCTGCCCGGGTTACAAAACATTCCCCTTCTCGGGTGGTTATTCAAGGCGAACTCAGTGACGCATACAAAAAACGAGCTTCTGATCTTTATTACACCGACGGTCCTAAAGAACATATACAAAGCAGAGGGATAAATGAAACGCATATACTTATTCATAGCATGTTGTTTTCTGCTCTACCAGGGCACTGCGTTGGCGGGGGGAGAGGGGTATCTTCAAGGCGCGATTATTTCATCCTTCGCTGACCGGCTCGATCTTTCCTTGGGCGACAAGGTCATTATAAATCTCGGCAGTGGCCAGGGAGTCACCAAGGGAGACATCGCAAAGATTGCCCGACAGAACGCCCAGGAGCCACTGATTAACAACATCGGGCAATGCGCCGTTGTGGATACCGGCGAAGCATCTTCGGTGTGCGAGATCATCCGGAGCAAAGTGGAGATTCACACTGGCGACGCGGTCTTCTTGAAAGCAGTGAATGCTCCCGCTGACACCGCCTTTTTCCCGATGGCTCTCAAAACCCTGTACAGCGCGGTCAATGGGTATGATCCGAGCAAAAAGCTCTCCGTGTGTGTGTACACTATTTTCGACGAAAAAAATGAAGTGACGGCCCTGTCGGACAGAATCAGGCAGGAAATACTTGGCGTGATGCAGCAAAAAAGCAGAATTAATCTCGTAGACAGCGGCACCACGATGGAGGCTTTTTATCCGACTGATGACATGCAATGGATAGGCGATGTCAGGCAATTCATGAAGAAGGCCGGCGTGGACGTGCTTATAACAGGCATGTACGCCATTTCGAAGGATCAGCTTGTTATCTCGATCTACAAAATAGACTCGAACGGGGACGACAGAAAAATGAGCTTCTTGGTGCCTGCGCAGGAGTCGTTCAGGCAGCTGGCATCGCAGGTGCGGGCGCCTTATCAGGAAATCAGGAAAAAAGAACAGGTCTTCTGCTACTTTGTTTTGAAGCCTTTTTCCTACACCCCTGTAAAGGATGAAAAGGTAGCGCTCATAAAGTTTGAAGCTGACGGCAATCCTTTCACCGAGTACGCCATGAGGCGAGACGATTTCAATATCATCAGCCCAGTGGACGTTCTCCTCGAAGTGGATGGCGATGTCTTCAGTCTTTCTGGACACCGGCCTCAGCAGCTTGTTACGCTCACCAAAGGCACGCACCGGGTATCCGCGTCATTCAGGCGAGGATATTACTTCAACGAGAATCTCCTCTATATATCGAGAAACCTCCTTAAAAAAGAGGCTATCCTCGATATCAGCAAGAGTACCAGCATACTCATCGATCTCTCCATAAATCCGCTGCCTGAGAAACAGCCGATCACTATCCAAGTGTTCGATAGGGTGGGCAAGGAGCGTCAGCTCATAAGACCCATCCGAAAGCTTGCGGATGATACCACAGTGGAAACATTCAAGGATTAGTGGTAGGATAGCCCACAGCCGCTTTGAGGTGAGGATAGATTCGCCTGAGAGACTCGGGTGAATCCGCCCGATCAAGCAACTGCGGCTGAGCAGGTACCCACGCAGTGGGTGTTGGGTGAGTTGGTGAAGACGGCACGAGCCAGCCGTTCAGCGCAGAATATCAGCAGGCTTTCCAAGTTTCTCGCGCAAGCCGGTATCGCTTCACGCAGAAAAGCCGAGACTCTTATCAGGTCCGGAAATGTTAAAGTAAACAATGTAACGGTGTTGGATCCCTTTTTTCGCGTAACACCCCATAAAGATGCCGTAACAGTCGATAATACACCAGTTAGTAGTCATATTAAGCTAAAGTATATCGCTCTGCACAAGCCCGTTGGGTACTTGTCGGACCTTACCGACAAAAGAAACCGCAAGCTGGCAAGGGCGTTCATCAACGATAATGCGCGCCTTTTTCCGATCGGTAGGCTTGACTATCAATCTGAAGGCCTCATGCTCTTCACGAACGACGGCGCCTTCGCAGACCGAATCATGCACCCTAGGTATGAAGTCGAAAAGGAGTACCTTGTGAAATTCAAGGGACACCTTAACCAACAGGACCTGCGAAACCTGATGGAGGGCGTAGTTGTTGATGGGGAACGCTATCTCCTTGACAATATAACGCTGCTGCGCGCGGAAAAGGAGAATTCCTGGTACCGAATCATAATCCACGAAGGCAGGAAGCGAATGATACGGAGGGTGGCTGACGCGGTGTCTCACCCGGTGATAAAACTGCGGCGCATACGTATCGGCCAGGTCCGCCTCGGCTGTATGAAGCCGGGCGAGCACAGGCCCCTGACTCAACGCGAGATCAGCTTCTTTTTGCGCGACCAGCGTGCGTCAGCGCCACCGACCGTTAGGTAGGTCACGCGTGATTGCCATCGTCAAGGTCACTAATTTTAGCATATTTTGATTGACACGGTTATCGGGCTTCCGCTAACATATAGGATCCCATGGACAAGGTGAGCTACTCGAAGTGGGCCGATATCCTCAAGGCGCTCGGCCATCCCATTCGATTACGGATCGTAGAGAGTCTTCTTGACGCCGAGAAGTGCGTTGGCACAATCTGGGCCAACCTGGATCTCCCGCAGTCGACCGTATCGCAGCATCTGTCTTTGCTCCGCAGTAAAGGCATTGTGCAGGATGAGCGCTGCGGGTCAAAGGTTAAGTACTTTCTTAAGGATCGCCGTATTGCTGAGATCATCAAGGTGATGAAAGCGCGATAGTTAACATAATATCTCTTATCAGAACCAATAACAAAATACACCGACGCCTCATAAACCTTCCATGCCCCTCTCCCATCGACTCCAAAGGCCCCACACATCTGTCCTAAGGTCACGACTCGCCGCGCGAAACTTACCAACACAGGCTATAGGGTCCCTCCAACGGGACGCCCGAACACCGTAGCACGCTGGACGGCCGGCAACACGCCCCCACGAGAAAAATTGCGGTGCCCACCGCCTCCAGCCTCTGTTCAAGGTTCACCTGAAGAATTTCGTTTACAAACCCCCCCGAAGGTCGTAGAATATGATGGCGGTTAGGCGGGGACTTACGGAAACAAAAAAAGGCGGTAATGTAGGTAAGTTATATAAATCCTTTGAGTCGCAGCTTGAGGAATTTGCCGAGAGATTGCTTACTACAAAGATAAACGATGATGACAACGTCCTTAGCGGATTTCAACTCATGATAGAGCGAATATTCGTTAAAGCAGCTATGCGAGCGTGTAAAAACAATGTGTCCAAGGCGGCTAAGCTCCTTGGAATGAGTAGAAACACACTCATTAGAAAGCTCAAGGAGCCAAGCTAGATCAATAGCGTAGGTTGAGGTAAGTACTAAAGAGAAGGTTAAGCTTGAGGAAATAGTAAGAGGCACATTGATATGGTATGACATAATACGACAGTTTCAGGTCTATGCTTGGTCTCTTCTCATCTCACCCGTATCTGCACTTTAGTCGTCTCTTTTCTACAGCTATAGCAAGTTGGATTCAAAAATAGAGCGAGGCGCTCAAGCCGTGGCGAAGGGAGGCGTACTCACGTACGTCGGGGTGAGACAGGGCGCAGGCAACGACGCTGTATGAATGAAGGCAACCTGGTATCAGACGTAGCGTGCTATAAGATCTCCCAGTTCCCTCGTCCCCATCCCCATCTTCCCTGCTTCAAGTGACTTGATATCGCTCTTTAGCGCTCGTACTACGGCCTGTTCAATAGCGAGAGAGGCTTTTTCCTCACCCAAGAACTGAAGCATCATTGCTCCCGCCAGGATGGCTGCTAGGGGGTTTATCTGGTTCTTGCCCGTGTATTTGGGCGCGGAACCTCCGATGGGCTCGAACATCGAGACACCATAGGGGTTGATGTTGCCTCCGCAGGCGATGCCCATGCCGCCCTGAATCATGGCGCCCAGATCGGTGATGATATCGCCAAACAGGTTATCCGTAACCGCTACGTCGAACCATTCAGGATTTTTCACCATCCACATGCAGGCAGCATCCACATGACTGTAGTCGGTAGTGATATCGGAATAATCCTTGGCGATCTCGTAAAAGGCTCGTTCCCAGAGATCGGAAGCATACGTGAGAACGTTTGTCTTGGCCACCAAGGTAAGTTTCCTGTTCTTGTTTCGCTTACGGGTATAGTCAAAGGCGAACCTGAGGCACCGCTCCACGCCCTTTCGGGTATTGATCGATTCCTGGACAGCTATCTCGTCGGAAGTCCCCTTCTTGAAGAATCCGCCCGCACCCGTGTACAACCCTTCTGTATTCTCGCGCACGATGACAAAGTCAATCTCGTCGGGCCCCTTGTTTCTAAGGGGCGTTTCAACTCCCGGGTAGAGCTTTACCGGCCGCAGATTGATGTATAGCTCAAGCTCAAACCGCGTGCGCAGGAGTATCTGCTTTTCCAGGATACCGGGCTTAACGTCCGGATGGCCGATGGCGCCAAGATACAGGGCGTCCTGAGCTTTGAATTCGGCTATAACACTGTCCGGCAACAAGTCACCCGTCTTCAGGTAACGATCCCCACCCACGTCGTAATCCGTGTACTGAAGGCCGAAACCGAACTTCTTAGAGACCGCGTCCAGCACTTTTCTACCCTCGACAACAACCTCCGGACCGGTTCCGTCGCCGGGAATGACCCCAACCTTATACGTTTTAGCCATGCTCAACTCCTCCACAAATGTATATTCGATGATGCGAACATGCGATCAAGCGATGATGCGGGTTTACAACAGCAGCGCTTTCGCCGTACCGCTTCCTCACTTCGTCGCTTCCACCCTTGCGCTGTGAGCCAATGCCTTTGCCCCGATGTCCCTGCGATACTGCATGCCCTCAAACGATATGCACGAAACTGCGTCGTAGACCTTTCGAATGGCATCCCTGTACGTCTCGCCTATTGCAGTGACTCCAAGCGCCCTGCCCCCGGAGGTGTAATACTCTTTGCCGACCTTCCTGGTACCTGCATGAAAGACGAAAACATTTTTGTCCTGCTTCACTTCATCCAGTCCTCGTATGAGCTTTCCTTTTTCCGGTCTTTCCGGGTAACCGCCGGACGCAAGCACAACACATATAGATACGCCGCGCTTCCAGGCAATCCCCCCTACCCTGCCGAGCCTGCCTTCAGCGCAGGCGGTGAGAATCGGTAGAATATCGCTTTCCATCTTGAAGAGGATGGGCTGAGTCTCCGGGTCTCCAAAACGCGCGTTGAATTCTAGGACAGATGCCTTTCCGGCTTCAATCATGAGCCCGCCGTACAGTACCCCCTTGTACGTAATGCCTTCGCTCCGCAAAGCGCTCACAGTCTTCTTCATGATTCTGCTGTCTATCTCTTCTTCCATCGGCTGATCCAGGAAAGGGATCGGCGTATAGGCACCCATACCCCCCGTATTCGGCCCCAGATCATTGTCCCGGAGAGCCTTATGATCCTGTGACGGTACCATCGGAAGTATCGACTCTCCGTCCGTAAATACGAGATATGAAGCCTCAACGCCATCCAGGAACTGTTCCACGATGATGCGGCCGCTAGCCTCTCCGAACAGGGAGTCAACGAGCAACTCCCTGGCCGCCTTTTCGCCTTCGCTCTTCTCTTTGATAACGTAAGCACCCTTGCCGGCACAGAGCCCATCTGCCTTCACCACGTAAGGAGGCTTCAAGGCCTGGATGTGGCGCTGAGCCTCATCAAAGGCCTTGAATATCTTGAAGGGGGCTGTGGGGATATCGTAGCGTTCCATCAGCTCCTTTGCGAAGATCTTGCTCGTTTCGATACGGGCTCCTGCAGCGCGGGGCCCAAAGATCGGAATGCCTTTACTCTCAAAGGTGTCGACGATCCCGGCCGCAAGAGGATTCTCAGGACCCACGACCACGAAGTCAATGCGCTCTTTCTTTGCAAAATCTAAGAGTCCCTCAAAGTTCGTAGCTTCGAGCCCGACGCATGCGGCCATATCGATGATGCCGCCATTTCCAGGCGCACAAAAAAGGGCTTCCACCTCGGGAGATTGGGAGAGTTTCCAAACGAGGGCATGTTCTCTTCCACCGCCCCCGACAACGAGTACTCGCATGCACACCTTCCTTTAGAGAGCAGCCTGCGACAGGTACGTAAAGATAGCCTTGTCGTATTCAGAAGTAGTCTGAAAGACCTTCTTTGCGAGATAGAAACGAAACTCCTCTGAAGTTTCGCCCTTGTGCGTCTTCATCTCTTCCATGACCCTCGTATAGTCTGCCGGGTCTATAACGACCGTGACGTATTTGAAGTTCTTGGCTGCTGCCCGTATCATGGACGGACCGCCTATATCGATATTTTCTATTGCTTCCTCAAAGGTACATCCCTTGCTGATAACCTCCCTGAAAGGGTAAAGGTTTACCACGATGAGATCGATCCGCTTGATGTTGTGTGTCTTCATTGCTTCAGCATGATCCGCTTTGTCGCGTATACCGAGGATGCCGCCCGCCACCTTGGGATGGAGCGTCTTAACCCTCCCATCCATGATCTCCGGAAAACCCGTGTACGTGCTGATATCGATGGTGCTCACGCCCTGCTCATCGAGGTATTTTTTTGTCCCCCCGGTGGACATGATCTCCACGTTATAGGTTTTCAAAAAAGGGCCAAGCTCTCCCAGCCCTGACTTATTCGACACACTGATCACCGCGCGTTCTATCTTCATGCATCTCTCCTTTCGGGATATCGGCAAAAAAGAAGGCCGGAGGAATATTTTTTGCGACAAATCATAATTTTAGAGGCTCAGTTTGTCAACAGAATTGTTATAAGACGCAGAATTGTTATAAGAATTGTCCCTGCCGCTTAGGTCTGCCGCCCATCGTGTAATGTATGCCTTCTCCGTAATTTCTCGCCAGTTTTTACTCTGTCTGATGTCCGAGGCCTATGGCCTGATGTCTGATTTCTCTGCGAGAACGTAAAAAAGCATGTCTCCCTGCTGAATCGCACGCAGTAGCTGTTGCGACTCCAGCATTCTCAGTCGTAGCTGCGCATCATCCCGCGAGATACCTGTCACACTCGCCACATCGTCGACTGTTAAGGAGCGTCTCTCAAGTATTGCGAGTACCCGAGCGACCCAGTCGTCCATCCCCAGAGCCTCTGATCTCTTATCGAATCCGGTAATAATCTCGCAACGCGCTCCCAGCAGTTGGCGGATCTTTAGCAATTCTGCCGTCTCTAAGGGCTTTGCTGCCTCATCAGGCGCGGGGCGCGTGATGGTATTGAGCTGTATCTTGTCAATGGAAATACCGCTGAGAACCGTGCGGAACCGTTCAAGCTCTTCAGCCGTATCATTTATGCCTCTGGCAAACATGATTTCGAGCCAGATCTTCCCCTTGTAAACACTGCTGAAGGTGCGCAGCCCTTGTACCACCCTATCGACAGAAATGGAAGTATGCGGTCTGTTGATTGTCCGGAACGTTTCCTCGATCACGGCATCCAGTGAAGGGAGCACAACGTCCGCCGCAAGCAGGTCTTCGCGGACATCCTCTTGAAAAAGCAGGGACCCATTGGTGATCACGGCCAGGGGCGTCCCTATTTTCTTCTTCAGCTCTCGGAGCATCCAGCCCAGGTCTTTATTGAGCGTAGGCTCTCCGGAACCGGAAAAGGTGACAATCTCTACAGTACGTGCTTGTTGCAGATGGTCCAGTACCTCTGCCACCAGCTTTTCCCGGTCAAAGAAACTCTTTCTTTCAGTCTCCGTACGCGTCGTCTTCCCGACCTGGCAGTAAATGCAGTCAAAGTTACAGCATTTTCGAGGAATCGGGTCGACGCCGAGAGAAAACCCGAGACGTCGAGAGGGAACCGGTCCGAACACATGCCCGCTCATTTGCTTATTCTAACTTATTTAGACGTGAGAATCATCCGGCAGACCCTTCTATCAGTTCAATTCGTTCAATTAGTTCCGTTGGTTGTACCCCGGATGAATCCTTCAGGCGGCATCGTAGAACTGACCGGGTAAGACGCCACCTGTTTTTGCCGTAACCAATCAAACCAATGAAACCAATCGAACAATCGTCTTCAAACTGGCCCTACGCGTTCGGCTTGATTGTATTGACTTTTAGGCCATGATATACTAAATCTTAAGCATGGGCGGTTAGCTCAGCTGGTTAGAGCGCTGGTCTCACATACCAGAGGTCGCAGGTTCGACTCCTGTACTGCCCACCATCTCCAATTAACGCCATGGGCTTGCCCGTGGAAATCTATATTCGGGGGATCTCATGTCCGGCCATAGCAAGTGGAGCACCATCAAGCACAAGAAAGGTGCCGCCGACGCGCGGCGGGGCAAGATATTTACAAAGCTGATTAAGGAGATCACGACGGCTTCGAGAATCGGCGGTGGTGACGTAGAGGCCAACCCCAGGCTGAGGACCGCGGTCCTGAAGGCAAAAGCCGAGAACATGACGAAGGATAACATAGAGAAGGCGATAAAAAGAGGGGTAGCCCCTTCGGAAGGGGGGGCGGCCTACGAGGAATATATTTACGAGGGATATGGTCCGGGAGGCGCGGCAGTGCTCGTAGAAGCACTAACCGACAATAAGATGAGGACCTCGGCTGACGTGCGCCATTCTTTCTCTAAGTATGGTGGCAACCTTGCAGAAGCAGGAAGTGTCTCCTGGTTGTTTTCAAAGAAGGGGTACATTTCTTTCGACAAAAAGGTTGTTGACGAAGACCGAATCATGGAACTTGCCCTCGACGCAGGGGCGGAGGATGTGAGAGAGGATGATGGTGTCATCGAGGTCATCACGGATATGGCGGGCTTCGAAAAAGTAAAAAAGGCCTTCGACGAAAAGAACATGAAATATATCGTTGCCGAGGTCAGCATGATCCCGCAGACATCAGTAAAGCTGGAAGGCAAGCACGCGGAGACCATGTTGAAACTCATGGAAGCTTTAGAAGACTCTGATGATGTTCAGGCTGTCCACGCCAACTTCGATATTTCATCGGAAGAGATAGAGCGCCTGAGCCAATAAATACTGGTTACATTGGTTTCATTGGTTTGATTAGTTAAACCGCTGATTATGGCGCGCAGTAGCACCAACAAAACTAATGAAACCAATCGAACCAATGAAACAAAAGTTATTACTCTTTCTTCTTTGCCCCCGAAAACAGCTCCATGTTCTGGCCCTTGCCGCCTGCATTGAACCCGAGGTGGAGATAAGCCTCGTCAGAGGCCTTTCTACCCTGGGAGGTCCGTGTCAAAAAACCGGTCTTGAGTAGATAGGGTTCAACAACTTCGATCAGTACGTCGGACTCCAGCTGCAGCGTTGCAGCCAGCGCTTCTATCCCGACCGGGCCACCCTTGTAATTCAGGATGATTGTGCTGAGGAGCTTTCGATCCACATCGCCCAGACCATGATCGTCTATGCCTTCGAGGGCCAATGCCTCCATGGCCACCGAGCGTGTGACCGAGCCCTGAGCCCTCACCTGGGCATAATCGCGTACGCGTTTGAGCAGCCTGTTGGCAACCCTCGGGGTGCCCCTGGCTCTGCGGCCTATCTCGTAAGCTCCCTCTTCATCAATCGATACCTGTAGAATCGACGCCGATCGTTTTATGATGCGGACAAGCTCTTTCTCTTCATAAAAGTCAAGGTCTCTCACGATGCCGAAGCGTTCCCGCAATGGAGAAGAGAGCAGGCCCGAGCGGGTGGTGGCGCCGATCAAGGTAAAACGTTCCAACCTGAACCTGTGCGTACGCGCGTGCACCCCTTTGTCAAAGATGAAGTCAACGGCAAAGTCTTCCATAGCAGGATAGAGAAACTCTTCCACAACCTTAGGCAGCCGGTGTATCTCATCAATAAAGAAGACGTCGCCCCGTTCAAGATTGGTAAGCACGCCCATGAGGTCCCCACCTTTCTCAAGAGCCGGGCCCGATGACGTGACTATCCTTGTATTCATTTCCTTGGCTATGATATGAGCGAGCGTGGTCTTTCCCAGTCCGGGCGGACCGTTGAAGAGAATATGCTCCAAGGGCTCATTCCTCTGCAGGGCGGCCTCTATTGCGATCTGCAGAGTCTCGACGACTTTTTCCTGCCCGATGTATTCGGAAAGGATGGACGGCCTTAACGTTGCGTTGGTTTCTTCATCCGTGGGATTATCAGATTTCAGGAGGTCCGGAAGGTTATCAGTCTCTTCGTAGATCACGTCTTCTGCCCCCGATACACTTCCTCAAAAAGTTCCTCCGATGAGCTGATAGCAGGATTCCTCTTGAGAGCATCGTCGATCATCTTCCTGGCCTCGTAAACCTTGTGGCCCAGCTGAGTGACCATCACCTCTTCCACTTCTTTTCGGAAGTCCTCCGGCGCAAGAGCAGGCAACTCCACGTCGGGCATGAGCGCATACTTGGCGACTTTACCTTTCAATGTGGCAACTATCTTCTCCGCCTTGCGTTCGCCTATACCCTTCAGTTGTCTGAGTGCCTTCACGTCTTTTTCCTCGATGAACCTGGCTATCTCCCTTACGGGCCGGCCAAGTGCTCTGACAGCTGCCAGCGGACCGATATCTTCGACAGATATGAAGAGCTCGAAGAACTCCTTATCCAGCCCTGACCTGAATCCAATAAGGACCGGCTTGGGCTGCCTCTCAGTCTGATGAAAGGAGACGTAGAGACCCAGCGCTCCGTCGATGGTTGCCGTGCGTTTGATCTCGTTCATCACGTAGGCTGGGATAAGCAGCTCGTAGCCTATCCCGCCAACCAGCAGAGTGATCCTGTCGACATATATGTTTTTTAAACGGCCTTCGAGGTACGAGATCATCGGGGTTCAGCGTAACCCTTTCTGTAGTAAGCTGTCAATGCCACGGCAACGGCGTCGGCTGCGTGAGGAGAGGAGAGCTCCCTGATATCGAGAATCCTTTTCGTGGCTGATTTGATCTGGTTCTTCGTGGCGCTACCACTGCCGACGAGCGCGTTTTTTACCTCTCTAGGCGTGATCTCCATGATCGGGAGTCCGTGCCGATGCACGCAGAGACAGATGACCCCCAACACTTCACCGAGGAGGATCCCGGCCCTCGGGTATCGCACCAGTGAAAAAACATTTTCGATTGCCACCAGTTCAGGACGCAGCTTATCCATCAGGTTGTTGATGTCTTCAAAGATCTGAGAGAGTCTTCTCGTAATAGGATCGACCGGAGAGGTTGTTATATGGCCGGCCCCGCGGAGCGCGACCGAGTTCCTCCCGCAAAAAATAGCCCCGAAACCTGTACTCGCCAGCCCGGGGTCTAAACCAAGAATGATCATACGGAAAGCTGTTTCATTGGTTCTGAATATCGAATTCAATGTGTTGAAACAAACCAATTAAACTAATCAAACCAATCGAACCAATCGAACAAAGCTTCTATGGAAGGGTAACTCTTTTTACCTCTCCGCTGCCTCCCTCAAATTTGGTATCTTTCCCATTGAAGAAAAGCTTAACGCCCCCGGCATTCCCGACGAGCAAGTCGAACCTGTCCCTGGCTGTAAACATCACAACCTCTTCAGGATTGAGCATTACTTCCTTTTTTTCTGTGCCGTCTATTATGATCCTTACCCATGTCCTTTCCTGGCAGGCAATCATCAGTTTTTTTGTCTCGTTCGACACGGGCCAGTTCGGCTGTGCGTCGGATGAATTGCGGGCGACCGTCTCGTACTCCGGCGGCAGCGGAACCTCTCGCTGCCCGTGAAGGAAGAGCAGAAGCGTGAGTATCGCTATCACAGCTACTGAGCCTCCGAGGATAGCCTTCCTCACGTGAGGACGCTCTTTTCTTTCTCTGACTCTTGGAGAGAGTTGGGTTTCCAGTACGGGCATTGGATGGACGTTCGAAGGCTTCTCCTCCGGACCAAGACGGGCAGCCACCCGATCATACACGTTAAGGTACTTTGCATACTGCGTGACATATCCTTTGACATACACGGGGTGCGGTAGGGCAGTCCAGTCACCGGATTCGATCGCCCGGATGACGGATCTCTTCACATAAAGGATCTCTGAGATCTCGTCCAGGGTTAAGCCTTTATCCTCCCTGGCCCGCCTCAGGATTTCTCCAATCTCGACAAGATCAAAAGGCATGGGAAGCACCAAACATATATGATAAAACATCTTCAGCATTCTTTGCCAGTATTATTTTGAGCGCTGCCAATTGTTCTTCGGGAATTTCAGTGAGGTCCTCTCTGTTTTTCCAGGGAATAATAACCTCTTCTGTGCCGTGGCGCAACGCGGCAAGCACCTTCTCTTTTATCCCCCCTACCGGCAGGAGCTCCCCGGAAAGAGTCAGCTCTCCGGTCATCGCAACAGTCTGCTTTGCCGGAATATCTTTTGCCATCGAGACAAGCGCAACGAGGATGGTAATGCCTGCAGACGGTCCGTCCTTCGGGATGCTGCCCTGGGGCACGTGGATGTGGATATCCCGTTCATCATAGAAAGCAGGGTCCAGCCCAAACTTCTCCGTATTAGACCGCAGGTAACTGAGCGCCGCCTGCGCAGACTCTTTCATGACATCTCCCAGGGAACCGGTGAGTAGCAATCCTGAACGTCCTTTCATGCTCCTGGCTTCTATAAATATGGTATCTCCCCCTGCTTCTGTCCAGGCGAGCCCACACGCCACCCCGGGCTTGTCACCGGCGTCGATACCTGTTGCACGATATTTTTGCGGACCCAGCAGGCGACGAGCTGTAGCGTCGTCGATGAGTCTCGGCCATTCTCGTTTCTGTGCATGCGCCTTGGCGCATTTTCTGAGGACTGAACCTATTTCCCGCTCGAGGTTGCGGACACCGGCTTCTCGCGTATAGTCCCGTATGAGGGTTCGTATAGCTGCTTCGTCAAACACGATCTCTTCCTTGCCCAGCCCATTCTCTTTTTTCTGTTTAGGGACAAGATGCTGGAGGGCAATTTTGAGCTTTTCTTCCTCGGTATATCCGGAGAGCTGAACAACTTCCATTCTGTCGCGCAAAGGGGCCGGAATCGAGTGCATCAAGTTGGCAGTCGTTATAAACATAACCCCGGAAAGGTCAAACGGAACGTCAAGATAGTGATCTTTGAAAGAATGGTTCTGCTCGGGGTCCAACACTTCAAGAAGAGCTGAAGCCGGATCACCGCGGAAATCGTTCCCGAGCTTGTCCACCTCATCAAGCATAAGCACCGGATTATTTGTTTCGGACCTGCGCAACTCCTGAATGATTCTTCCAGGCATTGCCCCGACGTAGGTCCTTCGATGGCCCCTGATCTCCGCCTCATCCTTGATCCCCCCGAGGGACATACGTACGAACTTCCTGCCGGTTGCCCTGGCTATGGACATGCCAAGCGATGTTTTACCGACCCCCGGGGGACCAACAAAACAGAGGATGGGCCCCTTCATACTCTCATTCAACTTTCTCACCGCAAGAAACTCGAGAACCCGCTCCTTGACTTTCTCCAGGCCGTGGTGGTCCTCATCCAGAATCGCCTGTGCTTTATCTATATCCAGACTGTCCTCTGTTCGCTTAGCCCAAGGCATACTTGCCAGATAATCCAGGTACGTTCTCGAAACCGTGTATTCGGCAGAAGCCTGATTCATACGTTCCAGGCGTGCAAGTTCTTTCTGGGCTATCTCACCGACCTTCTCCGGCATGCCACTGCCCTTGATTTTCTCTTTAAGCTCCTTCACATCGTCGAGGTGAGTATCGTCCTCTCCAAGCTCTCTCTGTATGACCTTCATCTGCTGGCGAAGCACGAAATCCTTCTGTGACTTGCCTATCTCCTTGGCGACTTCCAGCTGAATCTTGGCCTTGACCTGAAGCGACTGAACCTCTTTGCTGAGGAGTAAAAAGACTTTTTTCAGCCTTTCTGCGGGATCCAGGGTTTCCAGAATGTCCTGCTGCTCCGCTACGTCATTGGCGAGATAGCACGCCATGAGGTCTGCCAGTTTTCCCGGTTTCTCCACGTTACCTATCAATTTCACCAATTCTTCCGAGATGGGTGCACCAAAGCTCAAGCAGACTTTAAGAAGTGCGTTGATGCTTTGATTAAGCGCCTCAGTGACCACATTTTGTTTTTCGTGTTCGTTGATAAGCTCTGTTTCGCCTACGAGATACGGGACATCTTCAAGGATCTTTCTGAGCCTGAACCTTTGCCTTCCCTCAATAACCACCCGAAGCAGCTGCTTTTCGTCCCTCGAGTACTGAAGGACCTTGCCGGTCGTTCCAACCGGAAAAATATTCTTGTAGTTAGGCTGCAGGGTACCAGGGTCTTTCAACGTGACAAAACCCAACGGGAGGTCCGATTCAAGAGAGTCGGAGAAAGGCTTCATATAGATCTCGTCCTGAAAAATCAGGGGGGCGATCATGGAAGGAAAGAGGGTGATCTCTCTCAGAGGCAGCAGAATAGTTCTTGCAAGCGCCATGGCTACTAAGACATTTTAAACAAACTCCCAGGGGCTTGTCAAAAGGCGCCACAGGATCGCCGGCAATGGCCGGCTTCAGGACCGACGCCTACGGCCGCCTGAGGACCATCAGGCCTGCGGCCTGCTTCGAGGACCGTTTGCTTGAGGACCAGCCTTGAGCCTTGAGGTAGTTGCCTCAAGCCTCAAGCGCTAGCGTGCCTCGAGGGCGAAGCCCGGTCCTTACGCCGCCGAAGGGGGCGGTCCCTATTGCTTGCCCGTTTGCGGTTCCACGGGGAGGGTCGGCTGGTTCGACTGGTTCTGACTCTCAGAGGTTTTTACGATTATGATCTCGATTCTGCGGTTCATTGCTCGGTCTTCTGCAGTATCGTTGGATGCAATGGGTCGGTACTCCGCGTAGCCCGACGCGGAAATACGGTCCGGCGGAAATCCGTGCCGCTCCACAAGGTACCGTACCACTTCGGTTGCTCTTCTCACGGAGAGTTCCCAATTGGACCTGAATTCGCTGGTGTTGATCGGCACATTATCCGTGTGGCCTTCCACACGCACATGATTGGGCATATTGGTGAGCACCGGTTCTATACCATCAAGGGCGGTTCGCGCCCTGGAAGTGAGGTCTGCCTTTCCGGTGTCGAAGAAAGCCTTTTCCATGGCACGGACAACTAAACCACGCTCATCAGAAATCAAGGAGATCTTCTGCATGGTATCACCGGTGCCTTTGTCTCCAATCTCACGCAATTCTTTCTCCAGTTGCTCCTTGAGGGATGCAACATTCTCCGCACCAGCCTTGAATGAAAGCTCTACGGGCGCTCTCCCTGCCACGTTGCCCGTTGCCAGTACAGCATTGCTCCCCGTAAATATGGCTCTCAGATGCGCCGCCACCTCCTGATACTTCTTGGAATCCTGTTTGGACATGGTGTACATCAGAATAAAAAAAGCCAGCAAAAGGGTGATCAGGTCAGCATACGTGATAAGCCACCGCTCCAGGTTGCTATGTTCTTCCTCTGGTTTTCTCTTTTTCATTAATCTTCCTCCGTCCTCATGTCAGGGATAAGGAAGGAGAGTAGTTTCATTCTAATGACTCTGGGGTTATCGCCCATAGCAAGCGATATAACACCTTCCGTGATGATTTCAAGACAGAGCCCCTCATCCTGATGCCTGGCTTTCAACTTATCAGAGATGGGAAGATATATGAGGTTGGCAAGGGCAACACCCCACAGGGTCGCAATGAATGCGCCGGCAATAGAAGAGGCGATGTTTGAACTATTCTCCAGGTTTGATAGCGCGTGAATCAGACCGAGGACGGTTCCCATAATACCCAAGGTCGGAGAAAAGCCTCCCATTTTCTGAAAGAAGGCAGCACCAGACTTGTGCCTCTCCTCAACGTAGGACATCTCAATTTCGAGGATCTCTTTGATCTTATTTGTCTCGAAGCCGTCTATGGCCAGCTGTAAGGCTTTCTTCAAGAAGGGTTCCCTGATACCCGCCAGATCCTTTTCGAGACTGAGAAGTCCATTCTTCCTGGCCTTTTGTGCCAATTCATAGATAAACTCTATCAATTGCTGAGGGTGGAGTCTCTTCTCAAAGGCTGCGATCTTGATGATCTCCGGCAAGGACTTTATCTGGGTCAAGGAAGTGGTCACAACCGTTGCGCCAAACGTCCCCAGGATCACGAGGAGCATGGCAGGCACCTGAATGAGCGCACCTAGGTGGCCGCCCTCCATGAGAAATGAGCCGAGTAATGCACCGATGCCCAGGACTAATCCCAAAACCGTCGCTATATCCATACCTTATCGATCCTCGAGGCCCTTTCCCGACCGTATCTGCTCGCGTTCTCTTCCGAAGACGTATTGAACGAGCAGATCTCGGTCAGAGTCGTTAATAGCAAGAAACTTACATGCTATCTCCCAATCGACGTCAGAGTTTTCTTCCCGCTTGACACTCCTCACAACACGGCAGAGCACTGGAATCTTCGGGTACGGAAAAACGGGTAACATCAGGCGAAACTCTGCGTACCCGTTCTCCGGCAGAGGGACGTCGGATACAAAAGAAAGTCCTGACCCGCTGATCTCTATATCGACGTACCGCCTTGTGTAGAGGTCATCTGCGCATGACTTTGTCAGGAGATCGGTGATTACGGAAAGCTTCCGATCGAGCATGGCAAGGAAGGAAGCGAGTGTCTCTCCTTCGGGGCCATAGCTCGGTTTGCTCTGCTTATTCTTGTCGTTGTGAGACTGCATGAAGACTTGCGTAGGGTTGTATTTGACGATATGCTCCAGTCTCAAAAATTCGGTATGGTCCACGACCCGAAATTCTATTTCGAGACGGTCTCTCACTCGGAAGAACTCCCTTCTCTCGCCCGCATCTGTCATGATCCGACCTCCTGCAGCGATAGAAAGCTGGAGGCCACATCCGGGTCAAATTGTGAGCCTCCGTACTTCTTAATTTCAGCCTTTGCATCTTTCTCAGCGAGCGCCTTTTTGTAAGGTCTCTCACTGGTCATGGCATCATAGGCATCGCAGACCGCAATCAGTCGGCAACAGAGTGGGATCTCATTCGCCGCCAGACCGTCCGGGTATCCCTGGCCGTCAAAGCGCTCGTGATGGTGTCTGATTATCCGGGCTTCTTCCGTGAGTATCTCAAAGCCCCGCATGATTTCTTCGCCGTAGATGGAGTGATCCTTCATCACTGCGTATTCTTCCGGGCTGAGGCGTGCGGGCTTGAGCAGGATGGCATCCGGGATGCCGACCTTACCCAGGTCATGTACGGGACCAACAATCCGTAGCATCTGTTTCTCGTAATCCTGCAAAGCCATCTTTTCGGCCAGCAACTGGCTCATAGCTGTGACACGTCCGCAATGTCCTTCTGTATAAGAGTCCCTCCTGTTGATGGCTATGATCAATGAGGAGAGCGTATGGAGAATACTGTTGTAGAGGCTCTCATACAGCATCCGGTTCTCTATTTTCGATGACGCCTTCTCCGTAATCAGCTTGAGGAGAAATATTTCGTCTTCGGAGAATCTGCCGTTCCCTTGCTTTCCGCCCACGCTCATGAAGCCGATACACTCGCCTTTGATGATAAGCGGTAAGTAGAGCCTGCCATCTCTTTGGATGAATCCCTTTGACAGGGTCGTCTTTGACAAGAAATCTTTTGACAGGTTCATTTTGCGGGCATTGGGAAGTCCTTCGCTTTTCCTTTTTTCTACCAGCAGCACCATTTCCCCCTTCTCCTTGTCGGCGACATAGTAGCCACAGGAGGGGACTTCCAGGATTTCCCGCACGATCTGAACCATTTTCTCGTAAACGTCGTCAACTATGCTGAGCGCATTCAGCTTATTGGAAATGTGAAACATGATGGTCAGTTCTTCAATTTTCTTCTGCAGCCTGCGGTTCAGGAGCTCTATCTTCTTCTTGTCCTCCAATCGGTCAAGAATGGTCTTGTTCTCCACGAGCAGTTGCCTTTCCCTCGAGACCCGCATCATGACCATCATCAGCTTGTCCAGCTCGAAAGGCTTGATCAGAAAGTCAGAAGCGCCCTTTTTCATGGCGTTCACAACAAAATTGGTCTCGGGATAGCCGGTGATCATCACCACGGCAACGGTCGGGTCGTGTTGCTTGATGGCGTCCAGCACGGAGATGCCATTGATGTCAGGCAGGTTTATGTCAACAATAGCGATCTCGACCTGGTTGCGTTTGAGCATCTCCAGGGCCTTGTTGCCTGTGTCTGCTTTCATGACCCTGCAATCGCTCAAGGAGAGGCAGTCAGATAGAAGCTCAAGCGTTTCCGGACTGTCATCTACAAGCAGGATACTGGAACCTTCAAGCATCATACTATTTTTTCGAAGATCCTCCTCTTGAAGTTCTCGAATTCGTCATCCTTTAACAATCCCTCTTTTCTCAGCCTGTTCAAGTTCTCGATCTCTTTTATGATCTTTTCCGTCCATGACGTCACTTTCGTATATTTGTACCGGTCAATCTCTTCATAGAAGCCTTTTAGCTTCTCCATGAGCGCATTATTCTTTGTCTTGAGGAGGACTTTGTCCTTCACGTTTCTCACAGCTACTTTCAACTCTTCTACCTTAAAGGGCTTGATGATATAATCGAAGGCCCCTGCCTTTATAGCTTCTACGGCACTTTCGAGCGAGGCATACCCTGTGATGATTATGAACTCGATAAGATCGTCTTGTTCCCTGATCTTTTTTATCAGTTCGATGCCCGTTACTTCAGGCATGTTCAGGTCCGTGATAATGAGATCATACGGTGTGCTGTAATACCTGTCGAGCGCCTCTTTGCCATCTTTTGCCGAGTCGACACCGGTGCCGTCTTCCCTGAGCACATGCACCAGCATTTCTCGGAGAGGCTTGCTGTCCTCTACTACAAGGATCTGCAAGACATCGGAATTAGGTTTCATGTTTTTTTATCTTCTCGGATACGATTTCATCTATACGGTCAAAGACCATTTTCCTCATCCCATCGTCTGAAGAAGACGGCCCATGACTCCCCCCTGAACCTTTTTCTGTCCCAGCGTCCGCGTCGACCTTGCCCCTCATGCTTTTTATGTATGTTTTGATCACGCTCAGAATCTGATAGTCCGACAAATTCATGGGATTTTCCCTCTTAGGTTTATCGGACAGGGACCATCAAACTTAAGGTTTATGCTGCGTAACCGGTGGTTGGTAATTGTGTGGCAGGCGGTGTAGATACAGGCTCACAGGCCTTCTTCATGATAGCGCTGCAGGCCTTCATTAAAAAAACGCTAGCCCTTCCTTCTCAAGCCCTTGCCTTCTCTCTTCCTGTCAGAACGAGGCCGATTGAGCGTCAGCTTACGGCTATAGGAGAGATCGGTCTGTCCGATGCGATCTTCTTCCAATGCCTGTCTTGTTAGCTCGATGAAGGTTCTTACGCGATTATCGTTCACCTGGTCCTCTCTGCCGTGTGGTGTGAAAGACCAATCCTTCCTGATTGAGCTAAACGGAAACGTGCGTAACATCTATGCCTTCTACGACGGGTTCCTTCAACCCGGAACCAAAACAGCAATTCTATACCAGACGCGGCGAGTGTTTTGGCCCCTTTTTGCGAGCTTGGTAATAGGCCCGGTGGGCTCTTCGGCCAGTCTGAATCTCCAGTATGGCTTGCTGGCATTCACCAAGCATCATCTTGATTTTCTGTTGTACACGCTCGTGTCTTTCTGCCACCTGCGCAAGGAGTCTGGCCATCTCCTGGCTAATCTTTGACTGCCCGTGCTGTTCATTCCTGCTTTCAATTTCACGGAGCTTGATGAAGATCTCTTCCTTCCGGCGCATACAGGCTTCCAGTTCACCCAGATTATCGGCGGTGATAGCCTGTTCCTCCTTCTCGGCAAGCTTAAGCAATTGTTCGTACAACGCCCGAAGCCCTTCGTTAAAAGGCTTTTCCATATATTCCCCTCAGACGCTTACCGTAATCTTTTTTGGGATGGCCGCACCCTCTTCCTGCTGCGAATCTTTTGGGTCCCCGCCTTTTCTACAGATGCTGGCCCACCCTTCCCTCACCGCATCAAGGAGTTTTACAATCTCTTCTAATTTTTTGGCATCATTGTACAAGTTCGCCTCGGTGAGTCGCACGAGCATATAGCTGTACAGGTCCTGGAGGTTCCTTGCAATTTCCCTGCCTTTCTCCATATCGAGGCAGGAGAGAAGATACTCTATAATCTTTTCAACCTTCTCCAAGAGCCGCACCTTGGCCGTTATGTTCTCTCTGGCGATCTCCCTGACTGCCTCATTCAAGAACCTGATAGCACCTTCGTAGAGCATAAGGACTGTCTCTTCGGGACTCGAAGATGCAAGGTGTATCTCTCTGTATTGCCGACTAAGATTGCGCCTTACCATTCTTGTGCTCTTTTACCGTCCATCACGTTCACGAACTGCTTGACGAGTTGCTTGAACTATTACTTGAAGAATTACTTGAAGAATTGTTCGAAAGAGTGTTTGAAACAATACTTGAGGCGCTGCTCGAAGGACTGCTTGTGGAGCTGCCGGTAAGAGCCGCAAGTTGCAGTGTCAGATACTGGCTAGTTAACTGGTACTGCTCGAGGGTCGTTTCGAGTCGTGCATATCTGTCCTGCAAGTTTTGTTGTTCCTGTGTGAACCTGTCCTCCATCGACTGGATCTCTGTGTTTATGCTGTTTATGCTATCCTGCAGCGAGTCTTCTTTTGATTTTAGAATGCCGTTGGTAGAGTCAGTATACGTGGCCAAGCTCGCAGGCAGTTTGTCCGCGATCCCCGAGGAGATCGTGACAGTGCCCAAGCCTCCTGTCTTGGTTGAGTCGACCGTTATAGTAAGCCCGTCCTCCGCAAGACCGGAGTTCGACGTGAGCTGATTGCCGACACCTTTGGCCACATCGCTGTTGATGAGGCCCACGACGTCCACACCTGTGCTCGCAGACGACCCGTCCGCATTGAAGCCAACCTGGCCTGCTACGTTTCCCTGATCGGACGTGACCTTGAGGTATTGGTCTGCCCCGTAGCCGGTAGAGGCAATCCTTACCTGCCCGTTTTCATTTGAGGCGGAGAGCCCGACGTTCTGAGTGGCAAAGGCGCTGTTGAGCGTGTTGACGATGCTATTCACACCCGAGCCTGCATTCAGATTGACCGAGAAGGTGGTATAGGTGGGACTGCTCGCGGTCTTGTTCCCGGAGTACTGAAAGGTCAATGTTTCGTTGGTGGTGATGCCGCTAGAGGCTATCGTCTGGCCCCCGAGGAGCGTGGCCTGCTGAGGGGCTGTGGCTATGTATACGCTGTACGTTCCCGGTTGTGTGTTGGAGGTTTTGCTCACGAACGAAACCGCTGAATTGGAGGGGGTGGCTGTACCGATAAAGAGCTTTGCCACGCTATTGGGATTTGCGGCGAGTGCAGCAGCAACCATGCTGTCGTCCAGGCTCAATTTTCCCGTTTGCGGGTCTGACGTAATGCCTATTTGGGAGAGGTTCGTATAGCTGGACGTGCCGAGGCCGGGGATGCTGCCGGTCACGACTCTTGCGATCTTGCTCCTGATCTCCAGGAGGGTCGGGTCCCCGAGCAGTGGACTGGCAGCCGTTTGTGAGTTCGGGTCATAGCTGAGCTGCGTGTTAAGAAAGTCTGCCATCGTGTTATACGCATCTACAAAGTCCTTGATGCTCGACTCGGCAGCGTCAGACTTCCCTGAAACCGTGATCGTGGCCGGTGATGACGCATCTGCGGCGGTCAGATTGAGGGTGACGCCTCCGATAACATCCGTGATGGTATTGGAGCTTTTGACCATTGTGGAGTTTCCGACCTTTATCACCGCGTCCTGGGCAGCCTGCATCTCGGGGTTAAAAACATCAACGCTGAACTTGTCGCCGACGGCAAGGGTGCCGGTCAAGCCGAAATTGATCTTCACCCGTCCGTTGGTGCTGTTTGCCACCGTGCCGCTGTCTATGAACATACCTGCATCAAAAGTACTCGTGTCCGAGTTCCCCGCGTTCACGGTTGCATCCACCGTATCAAAACCGAGCACCCCGGCTGCAGTCGATCCTGCATTCGACCAGTTGAAGGTTACTGCGCTCCCCGTGTTATTCGTGATCGTAAACTTTCTCGTACCGCCATCATACGAGACCGAATATCCTGAGCCAAGCTCTGTTTGCAGTTCTGCTGCGAGGCCGGACCCGGTATAGGTACCCTGGGTCAGGGTGATCGGAGCGCCATTCACGTAAAGCGTATTGTTGGTCGAATCGATCGTGATATCTGCTGTTGTATCAGCCCCTCCGGTACTTACCGTGATCGGGGCGGACCAGGTAATACCGCCGTCTGTTGAGTATTCATATTTTGCCCGGTTGGCGAGGGCACCGGTCGTGGCCCCTGCGCTCGTAATCTTGGCAATATAACTCTTGTTATCTGTCCCCGTGTAGTAGTTTCCGCTGTCCGTATAGACGTTGCCCGAATAGCTATTGGCCGCGTATGCATAGGCGGTTCCGATCTGCTTATCAGTGAAATCGAGGTTCGTGTCGTTGCGTGTGATCTGGATAGAATTTGCCGAGCCGGTGGATGTTGCGGTAAGCACAAGCCTGTAAGGATCGACTCCGCTTCCATTGTTTATGATTGAAGCTGAGACACCTGCATTGGCTGTATTTATCGCATTCGCTAACCCTTGAAGGGTCATAGTCTGGTTAACGCCGATTGTCGTGGTGGCGCCCGTGCTGCCCACCTTGAAGGTGAAGCTGCCTGCAGCTCCGGCGATGGGTGTCGTGTTCGGGTCTGCCCAGCCCTGGGAGGCACTTATACCCGCCTGGGCGAGCTGGTCTACGTCGACCGTATAGGTGCCAGCGGCGGCAGTACTGGATGCGGAAGCCGTAAGTACCTGGGTTCCTGTTCCGGTATTAGCCACGGAGGCCTGTAGTGTATTAAACTTGGTAGGATCATTCAGGGCCTGCAGGGAAGACGCGAACGATCCCAGGTTTGTTTGGAGCTGGAGTAGAGCGGCGATTTTCGCCTGGTAGTTAGTTTGTTGCTGTTGGAGTAACTGTTCCGGTTGTCTTTCAAGGGCCATGGTCTGCTGTATTATCTGG